>Ga0172382_10000293_pt1 | contig 93131 bp, 100 predicted proteins | sample Leawel138RmetaG_FD_122245 | JGI IMG/M metagenome (GOLD analysis project Ga0172382, IMG submission 122245) | Leachate microbial communities from a municipal landfill in Southern Ontario, Canada - Leachate well 138R metaG | ecosystem: Engineered > Solid waste > Landfill > Unclassified | place... | reverse complement strand
GTCCAGTCCGCTATTGACAGAGTAGTTACGTCCGCTATTGACAGAGTAGTTACGTCCGCTATTGACAGAGTAGTCCAGTCCGCTATTGACAGAGTAGTCCAGTCCGCTATTGACAGAGGAGTCGTTTTTATTCTTTTCAATATTTTTTTCGGCTTGTTTCCTCAAAAAGGATACTTTCTTCTGAGTGTATTCAACTCCGACTTTTACAAATTCAAGAAAACTCAATTTTGTTTTGATTTTAATGTTAGACACAGCTACTTTGCTGTCTGAATCATCAAATGAAAATGATCCCTGGCCTTCAACAAGTGAAAAATCTTTATCCATCCCTTTGTAATGATTAAAAACGTCAAAAGGTTCAGTGCAAAAATGAAAACCTGATCGACAAGCTTCGACGGGTCCATAATGTTTGTATTCTTTGTTTTCTTCGTATTGAAAGTTACGGCACTTTAATCCTTTATCAAATCCTTTAAATCCTTTGATCAATAGGAATTCCACTGGTAGAATTACGTTTAATGGAGTTTCTTTGCTTTTAAAGATATTGGCAATTTCATCTTCCTTAAAACCGGCTATACCACACCCTATTTTAGTTACATAAAAATAAATATCAGCGTTATCGTCAGCAAAATGATACAATTTGTCAACACTTTCTGATATCGCTTCCAATGACAGCTTTTTCATCTTTTTGTCAAGTGTTGGAATTGCGTAAGATTGTCCCTGCATTCCTTCTGACTGTCCGTCGATTGCACCAAATTTCTCTTTTGCGGTTTTGGCTGCACCACCTGCGTGGTTTCCGTTCATGTTGGAGCCAAATACAAATACTTCATTTGGCTTTAGTTCTTCAATGTTTTGTGGGGTTACTTTCACGATGTTAATTTTTTAAGTTAAAAAAAAAGAGAGGAAGGACATGCCTCTCATACCAAGCTAAATATAATTTTGAGCGTCTCTGGGTGTCCTTTTTAGGTTTGGTTAAAGTAGATCCCGGTGCAGGGCTCGAACCTGCGACCCTTGTGCCGAACGAATGGCATGGCTCTAACCTTCTGAGCTAACCGGGAACCGTCCTACGTACCCTGATTTTAAGGAGCGTTTGGCGATATAATTAGTGCTTTGCCGAGCCTTAGTTTATTTCGTTTGTGCAGTCTTCACACAGACCGCCGAACGTATTTAATTCTTCTTTTGATGCCGGTTGCAAACACTCAGGGCATTCACTCATGTCGGCAATCGACTCTTTGATTGCGTAAAACAGCAGTATGCATGTCCAGTAATCGCAGAAGAGAGCTCCGAAACTTTGTTCTCCGGTCTTCCATGTATCGAATCTCAAAGGTTTGCATCTGGGAAATTCAGCGTTGAATTGAGAAACAGCGTCTTTCAATTCATTAAAGGTTTTCTGAATGTCACCGGTAATGGTGTGATTCAGCGTCTCCAGGTGATCCTGGATCCTTGCGTTCAGTTTGTTTTTCGGTTTGTTGTGTTCCGGTAAATGAATAAAATATCTCATGGTTATTCCTTTTTTAAATTTGCAGTGATGATTGGCCAGTATGTATTTCCATCCTGCTCTGTCTTTTCTCCGATTTTGAAACTGTAATTCTCATCTTCGTCCAATTCTAAACTTTTGATCAGCTGTCCGCGGATAGAAGCCGAATAAATTCCGTTATTCTTGCTCAGTTCGAGAGCTGCTCCTTCACGTTTTGTAAAATACCAGTCTGAAGGTCTGTTTTCGTCAAACAGGAAGTCTATGCGGTCACCTGGTTTTAATCCCGCATCTTCCAAAGTTCTTGCTGAGAAAAAAAAAGCACCGGTTTTATTTACGTTGACAGTCCGTTTTCTCCGACCGCCGACTACACTTGGTTTTACTGTTTTAAATTTTATCATAATTCTTGATTTTAAAAGTTGTTATTTCATCATGTAATATTTGAAAGCCAATTGATTGATCTCTTTTTCAGCTTCAATCCATTTTGGGTCTCCTTTTTTTATTTTCACAATAAATACATGGTGAGGTTTTGATTTGCTCACACCGAATATCATTGCTCTTTCAGTCTTTGTGAGACTGCAGTAGAGCCACATTTGCCGCCAGTATCCAAACTGCCCGCAGGCTGCTTCAAATGATTTCTGAGAAGTGCAGGCTGTGCTTTTCAGATCCGCTACCATACCCGGAATGAAGTAGTCCAGTTTTCCGCGCATTGAAAGCTGAAATCCGTCAAACTGAAAGTCTTTTTCATAAACCTCTTTTTGAAAATCAGGTTTGTTGAGCAGGAAAATCTTATAAAACTGATCCGCTTCAAGACTTCTTTTCATTGATTTGGCGCTTTCAAATTCTTCTTTTGTGAAGCTGTAATCCGTATCGATTATACGCAGCTGAAGAAGGTCTATTTTTTGCGGTTCTGTCACAACCGCATCAAACAGCGTCCCGAGTCTGTATGCCTCCTCCGGATTTCCGCCGAAGTCGGGCAATATGCCCAGCTCCTGACCCAATGCCGTCAAAGCAGAATTGCTGCAGTATGGATGATCGAAATAGCTCATTTGGATTGACAGGATCTTAATCTGGATTCGTAATATCTTTTTACCGCCAAATAATTGCCTATGGTCATGTCAGTTGCTTTTTCGTGAAGCTGACGAAGCTGTTCCTGAAGGAATATGATTTTTGAATTCATGTTTTCTCTGATTTAGAATTTATTTTTTTACACTTGCCCGGGTTCGCACATCTTCAGCTGTTGGAACGCCGTCTATCACCTCGCCTTTATTCAGCGCAGCATTTGCCGCTGTCCGCATAAATGAGAGTTTTTTATTCATTTCATCAACCGTCAGAAGCGGAAGCGAATTCGAAACCCACCACTGAATGATCAGCAGCATTTGTTTATGCGTCTGAACATCGTATTTCAGTTTCACCTGTGTTCCGGAACTCAATTGAGTGGCCGGACCAATAGCTGCATTTTCAAATGCTACATCCATTTTGGCCGCATTCTTTTCAGCTTCATCCTGAGCTTTACGCTCATCTGCTTCACGCTGTGCCTGTGCTTTTAATTCGGCTTCTTCCTGTGCGATCCGCTGTTCGACTTTCAGTCTTTCGGCTTCATCGTTTTGAATTCGGATCAGTTCCTGTTTTCGTCCCGGCACAGAATCCGAAAGAATTGAAATCTCATCCTGAATCGCCTTGGATGCAATCCGGTCTGCCTCTGCCAAAAATTCGCTCTTCACATTGGAGTGAATAACATTCATTTCATCTGTTTCCAACAGGGGATGTGCTGCCGGCTGAAAAAGAAAATTTCCATCAAAGTTTCTTTTGCAGAATGTTTCCAGTTCTGTTTTTGCCTGATCAATGTTCTTCAAGGTAAAAGAATAAAATTTCTTTCTCATTTGATCCCTGGTTGAGCTGATGATCGTATTCAGTCTTGCATTCAATTCCTGTTTGATGTAATGCTCATACTCAATCATTGCATTTTGCTTGGCCATCCTGGTTTCCTGAGCTTTCTTTTCTTCTTCTCTTCGTCTGTGCTTTTCGCCGTTCCAGGCATTAGCCCACTCCGTCAATTGTCTGGCCGGCTCCTCAATGATCTTTTCGAACTCAATGAAGGAGCTTTTCAATTCATCGAATCGGCGCGTGTACTGCATTCTTCTGTCTTTGTTCAGCTTTATGCTTGCATTCGCTTTCACTCTCAGCGCGTTGATTCTGGTCTCGATTTCATCGCCGGTGATCACATCCAGGTCTTTCAGGTTGGCGGGGAGATTGGTCAGCTCTCCCTGCATTGCCTGTTTTGCTCTCTCTGACAGCTCTGAATTGAGTTTGTAAACATTACTCAGTTCTGCCACATTTAAGTTTAAAGTTTGAATCTCATTCATCTGATGCGTTTTTAAAATGGAAGATCACCTGTTGGTCTTGGGGCCTGTCCCCATGCTTGCGCCGGTTGTCCCTGCGGTACCTGCTGACTGCCCCACGCCGGTTGGGTCACCGGTTGGGTTGACGGTTGTGCTGCTGCCGGCTGTGCTGTCTGCTGAGTTGCTCCCCACGCCGGTTGAGGCTGCGCCTGCTGCGCCGGTTGTGCCGGAGGGTTATTCCATGCCTGAGGCTGGTTGTTTGGCTGCTGCAGCAGTTCAATTTTCCATGCATTCAGATTGGTGATGCATTTTCTTTCTCCGGACGGTGAATCCCACATTGCTCCGCGTACATTGAAATGAACGGTCACATGCTGTCCCGGACGGAAACTGTCAAGCAATTGGCAGTTGTTGTTTACAAGCTGAAATTCAGCGTAATTTGTGTAAACCTGTCCGTTTGCATTTTCGCTGATTTCCACAACGAAGGTTCTTACTGAAAATGTTTCAGATTTCTGTTGAATGGGTGAAGCTGATATCAGCTTACCGATAATAGTGTTGCTCATTATAATTGATTTTAAAATGTGTCTGACTGATTGATTTGTACGGCCGGCTGAGGGTTTTGAACAGCCGGTTCAGGGTGTTGAACGGGTACCGGTGCTGGTTCCCATTCCATATTGTTTTGAATCACCTCATTATTTTCGGCGGCCAGTTGCATCATCAGGTCTGTGTTTCTGACTTTTTTCAATGCGTGTTTGACCACCTTGGTCTGAAGGAAAGTTTTGTTGTTGTACATACCCGGATTAGGGCTTTTCTGACGGTTTTCATCGAGCTGATTGCGATCGATCCAGCTGAGCTCTCTTTGTCCGTTTGGATATACGATATAAACATATCCAAGAAGCAGCTGATCAAATGAAAGCATCGGGCGTCCGTCAAACAATATGGTGTGATCTGCTACCTGTCTTCCATCGGGTGTGTTCAGGATAGCGAACTGTTCACCGGTCTGCACAATGACGGCTTCGCTCAAATGATCGATCGCACCGGCTTTTTGGGCCAGGTAGATCATACCGTCAACCGTTACCTGATATCCGACTGCAGTACCCGTGCCTCTCAGTCGGGACAGATAGACATGTCCGGCAATCTGACTGAATGACAGGCCCGCCTGCATCACTTCCAGAAAGATGTTTACTCCCTGATCGAGTGAAAGTGTCGGCGTTCCTTTTTTTTGCGCATCTTTGTTGTTCCAGTATTCCTGAAGTCGTGTCAGATAGTTTTCAAGCTCCGAGTTGATGATTCGTCTTGCCTGATTGACCTCTACTTTATGTGTCTTTGCAGCGATATCCGTGTAGGTCTCTATCTTGCTGTTAATTTTCTCATAGATTTCGTTTAACGGAAATCCCTGCGGGGTTGGGGTTTGTGTTTGCATTTTACTTTGTGTTTATTTCAAATAAATTTCTCAATTCTGCTTTTTTGTAATAGCGCTTGCCCTCGATGGCATAGCATTTCAACCGGCCTGATTTTTCAAGAGTGTGAAGCTTGGACGCTGACAGATGTACGTTTCTGACTTCTGCCTTTGGAATGAATTCATCAAAGGGATTCTCTTCGCCCCCGGAAGATTTCCGCTCTTCCATTTTTCTGACTTCCGAAAACAGTGAGTCCAGCTTTGCCGATAGATCGCCTATTTCCACACTTAATTTTTCAAACGGATTGTCCATCACTCTTCCAGATTTTTGTAATACTCACTCTCCTGGAGTGCCTTTAGAAAATCTCTTATCTTTTCGGCTACGGTCAGCTCCATATAACCGAATTCAAGGATCCTGTTGACCGTCTTGCGGCCTACGTTCACTGTGTTTTTAATGTTGGTGTATCCTGAATCAGGATCAATCTTTGTGACATAGCGTCTGAGCAGATTCTCTTCCTCTTCTTTCAGTCTTACTCTGCTTCGCGGTCCCAAAACCAACTCTACTTCCTTTTTCATTTAACTTTTACTTTTTGACAGGTTTAAAATATTCTCTGATTACAACACCGAACAGTTTTACGGTATGCAGCTCATACCCCTCTCCGGTTCTTTCGTTGAAGATGAAGTCCTCAACTGTTTCATGTCTGTAGAAGACCGATTTGAATTTTGAAAATGTGTTCCCGTGTTTCATTCCTCTTTTAATTACCTTTGCATTCTTGCGTATATCCTTTGTATGCGTTTTATAATAATTAGATAGGGCAAATATATAGAGTATTTCTCTATTTAAGCAAATGCAATTAGAGATATTTTCTATTAAAATTATAACTCATTAAAAATGAATGTAAAAGAAAGATTAAAAAGTTTTGCGGATAGCGTTGGATTGACCGTATCAGCATTGGAAAAGGAATTAAATGTATCTAATGGTTACATTAATAGTATCTCGAAAAGCATTGGATTAGACAAACTGGAATTATTAATAGAGAAATTCCCCAATCTTAATGTAGAATGGCTATTAACCGGCAAAGGGAGTATGGTTCGTAGATCAAATGAAGATGAGGCCTTACGTCTCAGAATAACAGAATTGGAAGAACTAAATGATTTGCTGCGCTTTAAGATTTCTGTTTTGGAGGAAGCGGCGGAAAGAGTCAAAAAAGAAAAAAAGATTGATTAGCGTATTGATTAATAGAAATTAATTGATTTAAAAGAATATGAGATGTGATCAGGATGGAATAAAAAACTACGCTGACTGTCAGATATATTAAATTTCCGGATACTTCCCATTCATTTTAGCGCGAAGCTGCGAAGTTGAATAACCAAATGTTTTTTGAAAGTGAGGGTAATCTTTCAATGATTTCCAGTCGCCGCCCCATTCCCAACCGTGCGATTTGAAGAATTGAGCGACTTTTCGCCAAAGTTCATTAACCTCCCAATTTGCCGTTTCAAATGTGCCGTTTCCGTCTCTATCTTCGAGAATGACGATATCGAAAGCCAGTCCGAAATTGTGATAAGACTGCCCTCCTTTTGCGTTTGTAACCTTTGCGCCGGGTTTGGTTCTGCCTTGCGCGAACAGTTCATCCTGCTCTGCAAAGGTTCTCAAAACGTGCGTAAATCTCAGCCGTTTGTATTTTGGAACGATTTTGTTGTTACATTCCATGTATAAATATTTCAATTCCTCTCGCAACTTCGGATGTGCAGTTTCGATCCGTTCAATCGTAACCTGATCATAGAACAGCATGCCGGGCGTTACCGTTTTATTTACCCTTGGATCTGTTTTCATCGGTCTTTTCTTTATAATTTTTCACCGCCATGTTGATAAAGTTATTCACCTGTTCCTCTGTGTACAGATCATACTTTAATCTTATGTATTCCTTAATTTCCGCTCTGAAGAGCCACATGGCCACGAGCGCCAAAACGAACCCGAGACACAATGTGAGTATCGGGTTGTATTCCAAGATTCTTGTTAAAGTTTCCATTATTTAAATTTTATTTCTTTTTTCATTCTCTTTCTTGTCGAGCGACTCCAAAAAGTCTTTATTTTGTTTGAGCAGCTGATACAATTCTTTGGCACTTCCTTCTACATTCTCTCTAAACTTGTCTTCTGCCTTTTCTCTGACTGATTTATATTCCGTGTACGTCAAAACGATTCCGCCGAACACAGACGCGAGCGGGAGTGCTCTATAATCGAAATAGTACCAGAAGGGATTTAGGACATCTAAAAACAGCATGAAAACCATAAACGTAAGGTATTGCACTGTTTTTTTTGTTGTTTGTCGGAGACCGTAACTGTGCGTATAAACGCCCTGCTCTTTGCTTTTTTTTATACCAAAATGCAAGTCTATCCCTATACTCAGAATCACAATGACCCAACAAACAGACACAATTGCGAGTTGCATTTTTAATGCCGCCCAATCTAATTCTACTATTTCTGTCAACATTACCTCAAAATTTCTTCTGTTATTTCCTCCATCATTTTTGGCAGCAGCAGATGCAGCAGGAAATTCACCACCAGATACACCAGTGAAAACGGCAATACGGTTGCCCATACATCACCCCAATCAAACAGGTTTGTTTTCTTTTTGTCGTACAGCTCTTTGCCGACACCGACAAAAAAAGCGACCAAAAGCGGCAAAAGAACATAGTAAAACATCCACTGGGTGTCTCCGTTGAAATGTAGGTTCTCACCCCAATTATTCCAGTTACCGAGCAGAATAAAAACCATTGCGGAAAGAAAGTCCCCGACAAAGCCGTGCTTAACCCGGTCATATCTCACAGAAACATAATCTCCCTGTGTTTTGTTCCAATTTGATTCGTTGTAAAGCAGAATCCATAATTTAATTAGTCTTTTCATTTTAATCATCCCAATTTTTGTTAGACAATGCGGTTGCACAATTAGAAGTCCAACCGGTGCCACCGTGTGTAAGTGTTTTAGATGGCAATGCAGTTAAGTCAGCCAAACTGTCGATCAGAGTCAGATGTACGGCTTCTGTAACGAGATAACAAGTTGTCGTGTCCAAATCAACAGCGAATCCGTGCAATTCCAAATCAGATATATATTCGCATCCAAACAGCATATCATTCGCAGTTGTTACGGATGAGCATTCAGACAACGTCAGCTTTGGAATTAAACCGGATTCAGTCAAAAACCAATTCAAGTTTGTTAGAACGGAACTTGTAATGAATTCCATTTCGTACTCATAAGCCGACATATTGCGGAACATTCCCTGACCGTTTTGGAGACTGCTCAGATTATCAAAAAGAAACTTATGATTATATGCAAACATTTGCGTACACATGCCGGAACCGTTTGCCAATGAACTCAAATCGTCAATCAATATCGCTTCGTTGTAGGAATGCATCTGCTCGAATGCATTTGCCGCGGAAACCACCTGACTCCAATCCGTCCATGATTCAAGATTCTTGATGTGTACAAGTGACTTGCATTCGCGAAGTATGCTGTTTACATCTGTCGAATCTACAAGCGTAGCAATGTCATTTATATCGGTGAGATTCTCACACCCCCAAAGTGTTTTAAGTTTCGCAAATCCAAACTGCTGAATTTTCACAAGTTTTTCGGCATCAACATCATCATCGTAATAGTTAATCAGATACTCCGCTGTTGGTGCGTTTGGTTTGATTTTAACCGTGTAAACTCCGGCTGCGGCATAAGTCAAATCAAAATTAGAATCAGATAAGCCGTCAATCGTTACCTGATTTCCGTCTCCTTTGTCAACGATATACTGCGCCTGATCGTCGTTTGTCATCATTCCTTTTGAAATATGAAAAGAAGTGCTGACACCGGTGTCGATTTCAATGATGAATTCGTTTGATTCCGGATCAGGACTATCTTCGGGTGGAAAATTGACGAAAGGCATTATATTACTTTTTTGATTTTGACAAAAACATTCACACCCAACCCCGGATTTGTGCTGCCAATTTGAATAGCCTTGAAATCGATAACTGTCAATGCCGGAAGCGTGAGGTTACGGATATCGTGATTTGTATTTGATTTTTGTTGGCCAATAGGAATTTCCAAATATTTATTTGTCCCTCCGTATTCCATACCATCTTTATAAACGCTTAATTTAATTGATGATCCGGTTGGAGCGTCAATAGCCTGCGCCCAAATCTCTACGATTTTGCAGGCATAAGGCGCTTGAAAGAAATTTTCTGAAAACTCATTTTCTGTTAATGATTTTGTTCGACCTGATAGATTTATGATGTATTCCTGCGACAGAGAGACCTTCCCTTCTCGATTCGCAATCTCACCGTCTATACTTGTCACTATTACTCCGCCCTCTGTACCGAGTTTGTGGGGTGCGTAAACAGTTTCATTCTCAGGATCAACCGGCTCTATTCTGTAATCCTTCGAGTATCCATTTCTTGTGTCAGCAAAAACTATATTCGTTGCGGTGATATATAGACTTTGTTTGTAATTATCGCCGTTTCCATCTCCGATCTCGTTATAACACATTTCAAATTGACTCGGCCTTTCCATACGAGTTATGTAGGTTGGATTTCCAAATGAAAAACTATTAATATCCAACCACATAGCCTTATCAATAGCAGTTGCGAAAATTTTAAAATCTTCGGTCGCAGTATTGATTTTATTCCCAAGCAATGCATTTGATAAAATAAACTGCAGAAGCTCATTCAACGTATGCGAATCAGGACCCTCTTCTTCATCGTAATCATCGTTGAATCCTTCGTATTCGTCATCGACCCAAATACTTGCTTCGCTCAAATACAAATCGCCATTATCGAATGTCTTATTACCGTTAATCGTTCTCAGGAAAACGCCTTTTGAAACCCATCCCCAAGAACCTAAGAAACTTTGTTCCCAATTGTAATATTCAATATTGCCGTTTGTGAACTTAAATCTCCAACCGATGTCGAACGACACCTTATAGGTCATTACAAGAGCATTTGCGGCTTCAAAAGAAATTGATATACCACCCATTCCGCCGGAACTTTGGCCAGCCGCCCAATCGGCAGTAACTTCATTAACGCTGTTGGTAGTCATGTATGGTGTTTCGATACCGGCTGCAAAATCAATCCAATCCAAAACCAAAAAGAAAGCATTCCTCACATTCTCAGGCAAGATGCTCTTTGTCAGATTGTCTTTTATCTGCAGTATAATTCCGTTTTCTATGTCCCGTCTGTCCATGGTTTAATATTTTATGTATGCCGTGAAAGCAATGTTTTTAGGTCTCGATTCCCCGCTTCCGGATTCTCCGGTTATTTGATTGTTGTCAACTACTGCCGGCCCGTCAATTGCCGGTAAGATCACGGGAGTTCCTTCGCCGATAACACTGCTCGGGAAATTCCTTTTTTTGTTATACATTTTATGAGTGTGATTTTTATTCGAATCACTTTCAGCAGAACCTTCCTGGTATCCCATTCTACCAGTATCCATAGATCTTCCGTTGTCAAGCGATCTGATAAACTGAGCTCTTAAATCAGGCATTCTGAAGGTTGTTGTTCCGTTTCCGGATGAAAACATTCCCGTGTATTCACCCCCGGTCATCAACCAGGAGGCATCTGAAACGTAGATACCCGAGCTGCCGCTTAACGCGCCGCCTAATTTCACCCATTCCCACAGTCGCGGATAATCAGCCCGGTTCACGAGCTGCCCCTTTGCTTCAAGTGCGTATGCAGGTCTCCTAGCTTTATGCAGGATCTCTCCGACCTCATCCAGATTAGCGCGGATATCAAGCACATAGAACGTATTTTCTTTTTTTACAACCCTGATCATCTCTCCGATGTATAGATAAATACCCCCATTGGAATCGACCACCTTGTAATCAACTGCGTTTAAATCTTTTATAACAGCCCCTTCGGAAGGTTTGATTTTGACGGCATTTGTCCCCTGTTGAAATCCGGTTTCACTGTTAATAGTTATGGAAATACAGGCGCCGTCAGGAAATGTAATCGGATTTAAAAGGACAGACGCTCCCTTGTTTTTTGGGATTATACTTACATGCTTGTTTTTAATGAAACTGTAGTCCAGCGCGATTGAATCTGTCAAATTGATGGTGAGAACATCATCCAGACGCCCCAACCGGTCATATAAATATCTTGTCCTGTTTGCGAGCTGCCTACCCTGAATATTTGAAACTCCGCCGGTATCAGGATCACCGCCTCGGACAACATCAGATTCTTCAATCAGATATATTCCTTCCTCCCACTGATTACTTTCGTTGATATCTGCCATGATGATTAATTAATTGTTATTGTCCAAATTCCTGTTATTATCACAGATGAATCTTTCGCGATCAATGCTCTTGTCTTTCGAGAAAAGAGCGAATTTTCAGAAGTAATCAATCCCAATTCGTAAATGTTCAAGCCGTTCGCTTCTGTTTCTCCAAGTGAGAATGAAAATTGCACTTTATTGGGCGCCGGATATGCTACCGAATCAATCGCCTTTGTAAAAGGATTAGTGATCGCTGTGTCTTCAAGGTTCGGAGGTGTGTCATTGTCTCCAAAAGCAACCTTTGTCACAGCTGCACCGATAGGATCTCCGCCGATCAGTTTTGCGACATTTTCACGGCCGAGATTTACTACCAGGTTCTTATCCGTTTCTGTTTGCAGTATCTGTCCGGTATTCACATCAATCACATTGATCTGAACAGATCCGGCAGCTGTTAATTTTTCATAAGTCATAATTTCTTTAATTAATTGTCAATTCAAGTACGTCTGTATCACTGCTGTGATTTTTTTCACCATTGTAATTATACTCACCGTTGTACCGAAAATCTCCACCCGTAAAAACAGTGTCGCTATCAACCGTTCGAGGAGCTTCATAACTGTCATCCGTAATGATCAGTACGTCATCTATCAGTATTTTAAATTCAAAACCCTTTAAATGGGATCTTACATTTTTATAAGCCTTGACCATTTCCAGCGCTTCTGCTATCTGATCACTGTCAATCGGCATATCACCAACATTTAATTGTATCGTGAACCCAGCCCAGTGAGTTATATGTTCTTGTATAGTGGCGTTCGGATAACCCACTGTTCTGAGCGCTTCACGAATCGCCCACACAGTACCTTTGTACCGGTGCAACTCAATACCCTTTTTTATTAAACTTCTTTTCTTCTCATCAGTATCTGCAAGCTTCCATCCGTTATACCCCAACAAATCAAACTGATCGGCAAGCCAATAAAGAGCGCTCCTGTCAATCGTATTAATGATATACACAAGAAGCGCATCAAGCTGAATCTCATTCATTCTTTTTTCCATCAGCAGATCAAAGGCGATGACATGAGGCTGTTGAATGCTATGTGGAATAATGCTATTCATCCTTATAACCGGTTACAGATACATCTATGGTTCCACAAATTGCGACAGAGTCTTCACCTATGACGGTTGTTGTTGGGTGCACAATTGTCACACTATAGACCCCCTGCACCTTCATACATTCAGAAATTATTTTATCCTGAACAACATCGAGTCCAATTTGATTCTTTCGACTTTCGGCATAGGCGGTCAGATTATTTTTTACCAAACTGATAATTCCATCTGGAGAAGATCCGGTTACAAGCGTCAACTCAACTTCTATATTATAGTTAATCGGGGTTGGAGCAATCACAAACACTGTGTCTGTAAGCGGTCTTATTTTGTCGGAATTACACATTGCATCCACTTCGTCCAATACCGCCTGATTTGGAATTTCACCATTTTTCAGCAAAGGATATATGTTTACCTGTCCGGGCACAGGCGATGTGACACTGACATCTATGATTGCCGGATTGGCCGATCTCGCAAAATAATTGTAAGCACCTTTGCTGCCGGCATTGCTGAATGATTGCGGTGCAAGCTTGATTCTTTCTCTAAGCTCATCATCCGTTTCTTTGTCTGCTCCGCCGACACTTGTTTCGGTATTGAACGCCTGATACAAATATGGCTGAGGATCTAAAATCGCAATAATCTCACCCGGCTGATATCCATTCCCTACAGCGCCTGGAGACAGGCAGGTAAAAGATGCGTTTTGTGTAACAGCATCTTCCTCAATCAGCGTATCTTCATCGAGTGCAAATACAGCCAATCCGTCATCCGACTGAATTCTCATACCTTTCGGCATGTTGAGCACCTCATGAGGCGTCTCAAAATCCATCTGAAAGACAGCTGAGGCTTTTGAGTCAATCAATCGCCTTACTCCAACCAGCATTCCCAGATGATCAAGAAAAGGTGCCCTGCTGAATTCAACCAAATTCATCGTGGCTGATTCCTGGATCTGAGATCGAATCAGATATTCTCGATAAGCAAAAGCATTAATCAACAGCTGTTCAACCTGGCCGGGGTACAAAATACGCCCTGTCATATTTTCGAAGTCCTGTTTTAACTCAGCTTTTATCGCCTCCGGATCTATATTTAAAAAGGTAGGTTTGTCCATACTATATATCAAATCCAATGTTGAAACCATCACTGAATGCGCCGGTTCCGTCAGATGTTAAAATTTCTAAATTATAATCGGTCAAATCAACAGACCCTTTTAATGTCAACTTACCCGGTTCGACTGACCATTGTCCGTAATCACCGTAGTTATTATTGGAAAATTGAAGAATATCTTCTGCAGTGATCACATCACTCCCATTTTGAGGCTCAATCAGATTGCCGTTATAACTGAACAGAATTATGTAGAATTCTCCCGGATTAAGAATCGGTATTACAGCAGAAAGAATATTATCACTGCTTTCAATTTGGAAAGTGTTTACATGATAATCGGGATTATCGGCAAACAGCATCACTTTTGACTGATGCGGAATGTGAAACCATTTACCATACAGATACCAATTTGAATTCACCCATATCATTGCATCCTGAATACTGGCGAATCCTGCTGCCGGAGGTTCAATGGGGGTTGGAACCCCGTTTGCTTCAAGAAAGAAATAATATCTAAAAGCATCAGGGGTATATATAGCCGACAAAATATTGCCTGAACTTCCCTGTTCTTCCCTGTATGAATTTATATCAATCGAGAATTCATCTATTCTGTCATTAACAGAATAAGTGATAAAGAAGAAAACATTGCTGCCTTTTATTTCGTGTGTTATTTTTCGGACCCGGATTCTTTTTTCGTATCTCCGGAGAGCGGCGAGTATTTCTTTTTTCATGTGCGGTATGGCCATATTTACAGGAAAATCCAGCCAATCTGAAATACCGCAACCAAAATGAGGACGCAAAGGGTCTTCTCCTTTTCTGGTGAAGAGAATGATTTTGATGCATTGCCTAATGTCATCAAGACCAACCTTCAGAAGACCAACATCCTCTAAACTGATCTGCCAATCTTTTGTAAGTAAACCGACGCCGCTCATATCACAAAACTAAGTTTTTAAGCAGCGTTTAAACTTGCGTTTTCTTTGCGACTAAGGTGTAGGCGCAGATGTCGGATTTCCAGGCGAAGAACTAATGTGTTTGTGTTTAGTCAGTTCGATCACTCCCGATTTTATTTCTCCGACCGCAGTTACAGCACCATCAATGTTAATGTTTCCTGTCACCAAAACCTCGGGGGCGTCAAGTTTCACCATTGAAGACACAATAGTAATATTCCCCGGGGTTTCGATTTTTATATTTCCCGAACTTCTATCGATATCAAGTTTTATGGTTGCGTTGCCAATATTGACTATTATTTTGTTCTTGTTAGCGCCGGCCGGCGGTTTGTCTTCAGTTGAATATATTGCACCGATTACAACGCCAAACTCACACTGATCATCCATCAGGCAACAAACATGCTCATTAATGGCGAATGGAAATGAATATTTATCTTCTTTAGTTGCGGCACATGAAACAGGGAGGGGATTGCTTACAATGTCATCTTCAGTGAATCTCACCCTAACAGTACCGACATCCATATTCACTTCAGTGATGTATCCAAATTTGATCATAATTTATATATTTCTGCATCAGCCGTCCATCCGCCGTCGTTCGTTAAAGTGTGATTCGCCTGATTGATCATGTAATCACCAGACAGTTTTCCCATCTGAGTGATTTTAATTTTATTCCCGGCGCAGATATATGGGCTTCCTTTGACTGTGATACTACCGGTCTTTTGCTTTTTGTTCGCTTTGTGAAGCGCAGCTCTTGAAATTGCTTTTGCCTGCGCTGAACTTTGAACGGATTTTTTCAACTCTAAAGTGTCATCAGAATCGGAATTACCGTTTCCTTCCGTATGAGTTACAGTCTTTCCTGTCTCCGGATCATGAAATTTGATTCTTGCAGATTTAAATGTCTTCGTATTCTTATCCCGAAAGCTGAAATTAATCAAATCCTTTCTTTCCAATGTGATTACAGTATTTCCTTTCTCCAGATCCGTTGCTTTTATAAAAATTAAAGTAGATCCTCTAACATTGAAAATATAACCATACTCGGAGCTCAGTGATTTCAGAAAGTCCAAATCTGTCTTTGCATTTTGAACCCGTCTTTTGATTTTGATGTTCTCAATCTGCCCCTGCACTGTAAGCCCCATACTCTCAGCAACAGTATGAACGATTTGAGCCAGGGTTTTGTTTTCATGTACGTGATTTTTCGCAGATCGTTTTTTTCCTGTTTTAAAGCCGGCGGCAATACCTCTTATTCTTATCGCATCAGGCGGCCCCATAAGCTCCATTTCGTCAATCTCAAAAACACCGCATTTAAAAACAATGCCTGATGTATCTCCAATTTCAACTGTTAAAGTTGAATTTTTATCAGGATACCAGTTATTCTGCCATTTTAAATCGGCGTCTTCAACATCAATATCAATTGTATCAATATCTTCAAGACTGTCGGAATAAGTAACAGCATACAAAACCCGGCTGACATCTTCGGAGATGTCTTTACTGTTATAAAGAACTTTTATAAAAGGTGAGACTACCTGCATTGAACAAATATACAAATGAGATCACCGGTGCATCTTGCCAATTATTTGCAGTAATGAAAAATATGTTTGTACATTTTTTGTACAATCAGACCGACTGAATAACACTAATTAACTGACTATCAATTAAGTGTTATTTTATTTTGCAGAGAGGAAGGGATTCGAACCCTCGATACGGTTACCCGTATACTACCTTTCCAGGGTAGCTCCTTCAACCACTCGGACACCTCTCTGTTTGAAGATTGCAAATTTAACCGAAATTTTGGGATTTCATCCTTTTTTGAAAATCGGTTTTTATACTTTGGTCAGCTCACCTCTCAAACTGGTTTCATAAGCTTTTCTGAATTCTTCGCCGCTTAAACCCTGTCCCAGCAAATGGATCGTTTTTGCAACCGACGCCTCAGTAGTCAGGTCAAATCCGTTGACCGCATTAATCTCACTGAATATTCCGCTGGTCTCATATCTGCCAATCTCAACCATTCCGCCTGCACACTGGGTGTTGACGACAAAAATCAATCCTTCGTCTGCCCTTTTTTTGAGCAGTTCGTCGAGCCAGTCATACATAAATATATTACCCGAACCAAATGCTTCAATGATCATCACCTGTATTTGAGGCGTGTTCAACTGATTCTCAATGAAAATACGACTCATGCCCGGAAAGATTTTCATCAGTCCCATGTGAACATCCAAATCGGTATTGATCGAAAATTCAACCGACGATTCCTCTTTCCACAACAAATCTTTTCTGAGATCAAGACGTATGCCCGATTCGCCCAGATCAGGATAATTGGGTGATGCAAATGCGTCAAAGTTTTCAGCATTGATTTTTGTGGTACGGTTGGCGCGAAGCAGTCGGTATTCAAAATACACACAGACTTCATGAATCAGCGGCACACCATTTTCACAAAGCGATGCAAAATGGATTGAAGTAATCAAATTTTCTTTTGCATCGGTTCTCAGATCACCGACCGGCAATTGAGATCCGGTGAAGATGACCGGTTTCTGAAGTCCGTTGAGCATAAAACTGAGAGCAGAAGCTGAATAAGCCATGGTATCGGTTCCGTGAAGAATTACAAAACCGTCATACTCGCTGTAATTTACTTTGATGATTTGCGCCATTCTGATCCAGTGTTCGGGACCCATATTGGAAGAATCGATGGGTTCGCTGAAACTGGTGTATTCGATATCGCTGTCGATCAGTTTGAGTTCGGGTATATGGCCGAGCAGATTGTCAAAATCAAGCGGTTTGAGCGATTGGGCTTCATAATCTCTTGCCATTCCGATGGTTCCGCCGGTATAAATCAATAAAATTCTGGTCTTCATTTTCAAATAAAACTTCAACGCAAGTTAAAGATTTCATTCAAAGTCTGCAATAGCAATTCGGAGGTTATGGTTTGAGAAATCGGTTATAAACTTTGGTTTTGCTTGAATTTTATGGAACAATAATTGATACCTTTGGGCCGGAAAAACTGATCATTAAAAAATGGAGGTTTGTGTATGATATTTAAAACATCATAAATCCAATGCGTTGAATAAATTTCTCGGACTAAATCAGTACAAAAATTTTATCCGCAATTGAGTCAAAAATCTTGGAAATAAATCCTGTTTTCAGGCTTGAAAGTTGAAATTTTAACAAAAAAACAAATAAAGTAAAAATTAATACGTTATATAGTTAAACCCAAAAAATAAAGTTCATATGAGATTAACCGTCTTATCAGCAGCGATCATGGCTGCAACATTTATCACAAGCTGCGTTTCGCAGAAGAAGTATGACGAACTGCAGGATCAGTTCAACAGTGTATATTCTCAAAATCAGGGATGTCAGACCGAATTGGCAGCGTCCAAGTCAAGAGTGGCGAGCCTTGAAGAAAGAATTGCATCTGAGCAGCAGAATCTTGCCAACCTTCAAAATGCGCTTAGCGAATGTCTGGCAGGCAGCAAGCAGGGAGGTGTGAATATTGAGAAGTTGGTTAATGAAATCAATGCGTCCAACAAATACATCAAACACCTGACTGAAATCAACCGTAAAAATGATTCACTGAACATGGTTTTGACCAACAATCTGACCCGCTCACTGAGCAGAGAAGAAATGAGAGATGTTGACGTTCAGGTGTTGAAAGGAGTTGTATATATCTCACTTTCAGACAATATGCTTTATAAATCAGGAAGCTACGAGATCAGCCCGGCAGCAAATTCAACCCTGTCCAAAGTTGCTAAGATCATCAAAGATTACAGAGATTACGATGTGCTGATCGAAGGAAACACAGACAATGTGCCAATCAGCAAACCAAACATCAGAAACAACTGGGATTTGAGTACGCTGAGAGCTTCTTCAGTGGTTCAGGCGCTTCAAAACGAACACGGCGTGGATCCGAAAAGACTTACTGCCGGCGGACGTGGAGAATACAACCCGATTGCAAGCAATGCATCTGAGGAAGGACGCGCGAGAAACAGAAGAACACAGATCATCATCACTCCCAAACTGGATGAGTTTATGGAGTTGATCGGTCAGGCTCCTGAAACAGGAAGCGATAAATAATCAGTGGGATTCCAAAAGAAAAATGGCGGGCTTTTTATGAAGGTCCGCTTTTTTTTGTGCCCATTCGCGGATGGTCGCCGTCTTTATATATTCATCGGCAAGTGTAATGTTTGCAGCTACACAGAGAAGTGTGGACGGCTGACAGAATTTAATCAGATCGTCAATCAGCTGGTTGTTCCGATAGGGAGTTTCCATAAAAATCTGGGTACACTGATTTTTTCTGCTTTCAATTTCAAGTTTCTGAATCGACTGTTTTCTATGGTTTTTGTCGATCGGCAGATATCCGTGAAAACTGAACTGCTGACCGTTCATACCCGATGCCATCAGCGCCAGAAGTATGGACGAAGGACCGACCAGCGGAATCACCGGGATATTCTTTTTATGCGCCAATTTTACAAGTCCTGCACCCGGATCGGCAACTGCAGGAAGTCCGGCTTCGGACAAAATTCCGATCGGTTCCGACCCCTCCAGAAGTTTTGACAATTCAGAAAGTTCTTTGTCGTCGGTGTGTTTGTTCAAAATGTGGATTTGAAATCCCGATTGGTTTTTTTCGGGCAAAACAGTTTTGATGAATTTTCGGGCTGATTTTTCATTTTCAACCACAAAAATATTGATCTCCGAAATCAATTCCAGATTAAATCCCGGAATACTTCTTTTGAAATCACCATCGCCGAGAAGCGTAGGAATCAGATACAGGCGGCAGCTCATGCGAGTTCGTATTGTTCGATCACTTCATCAATTGCTGCACTGAGCAGTTGAAAAACATTTTCAAAATCGGCTGCATCACCCCAATAAGGATCAGGCACATCGGCATCGCCAAGCATCATTTTGATTTTTGATTTCCGGTTCGGATCTGATGTTAAATTTTGAAGATTCCGAAAGTTGGATTCATCCATTGCAAAAATCAAATCAAATTCATCGAAATCAGAAAGACTGACCTGACGCGCTCTGAGCTTAGAAATATCGACTCCGTGATTTTTGGCAACCGTTATCGCACGGCGGTCGGGATGTTCACCCGCATGCCAGTCGCCTGTTCCGGCAGAGTCAATCAATATATGGTCGCCGAGTTTTGAACGCATGATTCCTTCTGCCAAAGGTGAACGGCAGATATTACCCAAACAAACCATTAAAATTTTATGATTCATAATCAATTTTATCCCATGCTGATCTTACGATTCAGATCTTCAACATAGCCTCTGAAAACACGGTCGGTTTCTGACAGATTGGCCACCGTCTTGCAGGCATGCAGTACGGTCGCGTGATCTCTGCTACCGATCTGTGAACCGATGCTCGAAAGCGAAGCTTTTGTATATTTTTTTGCAAAATACATCGCCAGCTGTCTTGCCTGAACCACATCCCGCTTTCTGGTTTTTGACTGAACCTGATCGATCGGGATTTTGAAATAATCGCAAACCAGTCGCTGTATATAATCGATTGAAATTTCTTTTCTTGAATTTCCGATAAAGTTTGCAAGCGTTTTTTTGGTCAGTTCAATGGTGATTTCTTTTTTGTTGAGCGTTGCCTGTGCGATTATTGAATTCAGACTGCCCTCGAGTTCACGAATATTGGGCTTGATATTTTTTGCTATGTATTCAACGATTTCTTCGGGCATTTCAATTCCGTCCTTTTCAATCTTGTGTTTCAAAATTGCAAGACGTGTGTCAAAATCGGGCACCTGAAGATCCGCAGACAGACCCCATTTGAATCTTGAAATCAGTCGCTGTTCCATATCCTGAATGTCAACCGGCGGTTTGTCAGAAGTCAGCACGATCTGATTTCCTTTCTGATGCAGATGGTTAAAAATATGGAAAAATGCTTCCTGTGTTCCTTTTTTACCCGACAGGAAATGGACGTCGTCCATGATCAGTATGTCGATCATCTGATAAAAATGAATGAAGTCATTTCGGTTGTTGCTGGTCACCGCATCGATAAACTGTTGTATAAATTTCTCGGTGGAAACATACAAAACGGTTTTATCCGGATGGTTCTCTTTTGCTTCCAGCCCGATTGCGTGCGCCAGATGGGTTTTCCCCAATCCGACTCCACCATATATATACAACGGATTGAATGAGGTTCCGCCCGGTCTTTTTGCGACAGCTTTTCCGGCCGAACGAGCCAATCGATTGGATTCTCCTTCTATAAAATTATTGAAATTGAGATTGACAATCAGCTGAGAATCAATCTTGATTTTTTGAAGCCCGGGAATGATGAACGGATTTTTCACCTTTTTACTGTCGATTGGCATCGGTGCATCCACTTCCTGAAGCTGAACTTTTTCACGATTTGAACTTGGGATTTTGACAGTATAGGGATCCTTGCCTGAATATTTCTGATCCATCACTATACTGTAAACCAGCTTCGCACCCTTGCCGAGTTCTTTTTCCAATCCAACTTTCAGCAGCTTGATGTAATGCTCTTCAAGCCATTCGTAAAAAAATTTACTCGGAACCTGTATGGTCAAAACTTTCTCCTGTAATTTAACAGGCTGTATTGGCAAAAACCAAGTTTTGAATGCTTGTTCCTGAATATTATCTTTAATAAATTCGAGACAATTACTCCAAACGATTTCTGCAGATTTTCCCATAGTAAAATTAAGTCCTCTTTTATAGATTGATTAAATATAAGCGGATTGTTTGATCCAAGTTTTAGACCACTAATATAACCCCTTTTTTATCCACAAGCAAAAGTGGTCATAATTTTTTAATAAAAAAAGTTAGTGCACTATTGACTTTTTGAAAATATCTTTGTAACAACTTAAGCGATACTTTAACATGATGACAAGAACTGTTTCAATCCGTGTCAGATACGGCGAGACCGACCAAATGGGTATAGTTTATCATGCCAATTATGCGGTTTACTGCGAGGTGGCAAGAGTGGAATTTTTCAGACAGATCGGACTCCCATATAGTGCTTTGGAAGACAGTGGCATCATGCTGCCGGTGACAGAACTGAATCTGAAGTTTTTCAGACCTGCTGTCTATGATGAGTTATTGAGAATCGAAACTTCAATGGTCGAAATTCCGACCGGCGCCAGAATTAAATTTATTTATAAAATCTATAATCCAAAAGACGAACTGCTCACAGAAGCATATTCCGAACTTGCATTTATCGACAAGACCACAAGGCGCCCAGTCAGATGCCCAAACGAGTTGACCAAAAAACTAAATCAGCTGAAAAATCAGTGAAAATTCAGGACTCATCCAATTTTCTGAATTTTTACTTTGTACAATGGTTCAAAACCTGCCAGAAAATTATCAATCTCCTGTTTTTTCACTCTGACCAATAGCCGGCAGATGTCAGTAAATTCCGTCTCCAACACTTCTGCGCCAAAACGGTCAACATTTCTCATCACAGCACCCTGATCTTCGTACGAAAATTCAAAACCGACTTTTTCGGTCAAATATTTTTCAGTGATTTCAGCTTCATCGAGCGCCAGCTGTGCCGACTGTTTGTATGCTTTGACCAACCCCGAAACACCAAGTTTGGTTCCACCGTAATAACGCACAGATGCAACCAAAACAAATGTGATGTTTTTTGACAAAATCTGATTGTAAATCGGCAGACCGGCACTGCCCGAAGGTTCACCGTCATCATTGGCGCGATGATCTTCACCTTCTAAACCCAGACGATAGGCATAACAGATATGGGTAGCGTCGGGATGAAGCGACCAAAGTTCAGCCAGTTTCTTTTTCACATCTTCTTCATCCAAAACCGGATAGGCGTACGAAATAAAACGACTTCCTTTTTCTTTGAAAGAAATTTCTTCAATTTTTTTGGCCAATGTCAGATAAGAATAGATCATTTCCTGAAAATTTTAAGCCGGTCGCTGCCGATTAGTTTTTGACCAATCAATTTCCCATCGACCCAAGGTGCTTTGATTCCGCTTGCCCAACTTTCGGCTGTACTGAAAACTCTTGCTTCATCCCACAAATCATTGTTGATAAATCCGTCGAGCGTCTTCCTTCCGCCTTCGATGATAACCGATTGCAAACCTGATTTGTACAATTCATTCAAAATCGATTCTTCCAAATTTTCATCAAATTTCAGCTGAACAACATCCGGCCTGCTGCTGTTTTCCTTTTCCGAAAAAATTATCGTCTTCTGACTTCCGTCAAACAGATGAAGTTTCTGGTCAAGACTCAAATCTCTGTCAATCACCACACGAACCGGCTGATTGCCAGACCATAACCTCAGATTCAGTTGCGGATTATCGACTTTCGCTGTTTTGTATCCGACAAGCACCGACTGTTCCTGACTTCGCCACAGATGGACCAGTTGTTTTGAATACGGATTGGTAATCCATTTTTGGATAGGGTTTTCAGCTGCCATAAATCCGTCAGCTGTTTGCGCCCATTTCAATACAATATAAGGTCGTTTGTTCTGATGATAACAAAAAAATCTTTTGTTGAGTTCTGCACATTCATTTTCCAAAACACCGACTTTCACTTCAATTCCGGCATCTCTGATTCTTTTGATTCCCTGACCGTTAACTTTTGAATTCGGATCTGAAATTCCGACGATCACCTTTTTGAAACCGTAACGAACGATCATATCTGAACAGGGCGGTGTTTTTCCGAAATGAGAACAGGGTTCAAGCGAAACATAGATTTCGCAGTCTTTCAGGATTTCTTTGTCTCTGATTTTATTGACCGCATTGACTTCTGCATGCGCTTCACCTGCTTTTTGGTGCCAACCATCCGAAATGATCTGACCATTTCTGACGATGACACAGCCGACCACAGGATTGGGATAAGTCATTCCCAAACCATTTGAGGCAAGCTCGATGCAGCGTTTCATCATCAGTTGGTCAAAATCCATTTTTCAAAAAATTCATTCATTATTTTTTTAAACAAAACACCCCACGGATTTGGCCGCAGGGTGTAAAACTGTATTTTAATTGCTGTTAATTTTCAGCAGTTTCCTCTCCTGCTTCGGGCTTCTGATCCTCAGGATTCTGATTCCCCTCTTCTGTTTTTCCCGGCTCTTCTTCAAAATCAATTCGATGAAGCGTTCTCAGTTTGAATTCGGCTTCGGTCAGTCGGCCTCTTTTTTCTTCAATCTGTTTGTGAAAATTTTTGAGCAGCGGGCTGTTTTCGTCTGTAAAGAAACCGATGTTGGTTTCAAGCTGATTGATTTCTTTTTCGAGTTCTTCGATGAATTTTTTTGTCTTTCTGATTTCATCATCCAGCATCTGTTCATTCTGACCCGATTTGATTCGGTCAATCAGCGCAGACATTTTGAATTCATTGATTTCGTCTTCATTCAGACCCATCGAGCTGACCAAATGGTTTATGGCTTTGCTGAATTCTGAATTGACTGACATTCTCGCTGCCGGCACCTTGCCGATGCTGCTCCATCTGATGTTGAATTCATTGATTTTGTTCAAATCTGCATTTCTGTCTCCAGAAATTTTGTAATCACGCAATTCTGAGAGCAATTCTTCTTTTTTGGTCAGATTCTGTTCAAACTCCTGACTCACTTGTCCGGTTCTTGCCTTGTAATTGTCAAAGAATCTGTTGCACGCTTCCTTAAATTCTTTCCAAATCTTGTCAGACTGTTTTCTTGGAACATGACCGATTTTTTTCCAGTCGGATTGAATTTTTTTGATGACCTGAACCGATTTGTCCCAATCTGTGCTTTCAGCATGTTCGGTTGCAATTCTCAGCAATTCTTCTTTTTTGGCAAGATTCTGCTGCTGTTCGATTTTCAGATATTTGTAAAACTCATTTTTTTTGTGATTGAATTCGCGAGTGGCCGATTTGAATTCGTCCCACATCTTTTGGTTGAATTCTCTCGGAACTCTTCCGATGGCGATAAATTCTTCTCTTAATTTGTTCAGTTTCTTGATACAGTTCTGCCAATCACTGTGCGATTTTCTTTCAGACTCATTGTAGAGTTTCTTTATCTGATTGAGTACTTCCTCTTTCTTTTTGAGATTTTCCTCCAGTTCTTCTTTGATTTTTTCGCCCAGTTCAATTTTTCTTTCATGAATCTTGAGCGTAAGCTCTTTGAATCTCTGCCAGGTCAGTTCCCTCATTTCTTCAGCCACCGGCACCGCCTCTTCTTTCCAGAGTTTGTGCAGATACTGCAATTCGTTCAATGCTTTCTGTACATTTTCTTCTTCAACCAATTGTTCAGCCCGTTTGATGATAGAAGCTCTGACTTCAAGGTTGTGAGAATAGTCCATTTCTCTCAATTCCTTGTTCAAATCCAGATATCTGTAAAAATTATCGAGATGATGAAAATAGGTTTTGAATACATTTCCAGCCTGTGATTTTGGGACCATCCCTGCATTATGCCAACGGGTTTTCAGTTTTCTGAATTTTGTAAAAATATTCGAATTGTCGTCGTTCGGATCCTGATAAAGTGATTTCAGCTCTTCGATGATTTGAAGTCTTTCGGTCAGATTTTCCTGCTGTGCTTTTTCCTGTTCTTTAAAATAAAGATCGAGCTGATTTCTGTAATCACCATAAATTCGATTGAATTCTTTTTTTGCCGGATTGTCATACTGGAAGTCAAGCGCATCACCGCCATCTTTTATGAAAGCTTCCTTTTTGGCTTCTTCATCTTCATCAATCAGTTTTTTGACCACCTCACGAATTTGGTTGAAATGCTCTTTCAGTGCTCTCGCCGGATGATTACTCAACAGCTCTTTCGCCTCTCCGATCAAGACCGGCAGCGGCAGTTCGTCATAGTTTTTAAATGGAATCCGCTGTTCCTGCTCATCTTCTTCAGCTCCCGCCTCTTCCTCAGCATCCTCGTGTTTGTAGTCTTCGGTTTTTTCTGAAGTGATTTCAGACGGCTCTGATTCTGATGAAATTTCTTCAGGCTTCGAGCTTTCGTCTTCAGATTTTTCTGTTTTGAAATTCAAAGTTTCTTCAATCGGCTCTTCAGAATTTTGATTTTCAGAAAGATTTTGATCTGTTTCTGATGGAACTTCATCAGTTTTTGGGCTTTCCTCTTCTGTTGGTGAAGTTTCTGCTTCCGGATTTACGGTTTCTTCAACCGGCTGTTCTTCAGGATTTTGATTTTCAGAAAGGTTCTGATCTGCTTCTTTTTGATTTTCTTCAGGGGTTAAATTCAATTCATTTTCTCCATCTGCACCATTGGGCAGGTTATCCAAATCAGTTGTCATAATGCTGTTACTTTAAGAGAGCAAAGCTAACAAAACCTGCGCTATTTACAAAAGCGCAGACCAAATTTCCCATGATTTTTCGGCCTGAAGCTGAAGCATTTCATATCCGTTTTTAATTTTTGATCCTCTGTCTTCTCCCGATTTCAAAAATTCGGTCTTTTCGGGATTATAAACCAAGTCAAACAGATAATGGTCCGAAGTCAGAAACTGATAAGGAATTTGGGGCTTTGAATCCAAATTCGGGAAAGCTCCCAAAGGGGTGCAGTTGATGATCAGTCTGTGGTTCTTTATTTCAGTTTCATTCAGATCAGAATAATTGTTTCCTCCTTTTCTTGAAACGGTCTTGAAACTGATATCCATTTGATTCAAAACAAATTTCACAGCTTTTGCCGCACCGCCGTCACCCAAAATCAATGCATTCAAATCAAAATCATCCAAAAAAGTTTTGAGCGAATTTTCAAATCCGAATGCATCTGTATTGTATCCGGTTTTGATGCCGTTATCAATTCCGATACAGTTGACAGCGCCGATTGTCTTTGACTCTGAACTCAATTCATCTAAAAAGGGAATGATCTTTTCTTTGTAGGGAATGGTCACATTCAAACCTTTCAATTCCCGAATTTCAAATAATTTTTTGACATCAGAAATTTCATCCAAATCAAAGATTGAATAATTGCAATCCTCAATTTTTTCAGTTTTGAATTTTTGTTCGAAATAATTTTCTGAAAACGAATAGGAAATATTCCTGCCGATCAGACCAAAGCGATTCATATCCTTTGATTTTTGGAAAATCTTGCTTTTAGCAGTCGGATGATCAGCGGCATATTGGCGGCAACAATGATCCCGATGATAAAATACTCAAGGTTTTTCTGGACAAATTCGTAGGTGCCCAGATAATAACCAAGCATAGAAACAATGCCAACCCATAGAAAGGCGCCAATCAGACTGTACAGCAAAAATGTTTTGTAATCCACTTTGGTGGTTCCGCAGATAAACGGAATAATCGTTCTGACCACAGGCATAAACCGTGCAATGATGATTGCTTTTTTTCCGTGCTGTGCAAAGAATTGGGTTGCTTTGTTGATATGCGAAGGTTTGATATAAAATTTACCTGGGTGTTGAAGCAGCCAGTTGCCGAATTTGCGTCCGACATAATAATTGACATTGTCGCCTAAGATCGCTGCAACCATCAACAGCGGGATGATGTAATGGATATGCAGATGATTCTGCTGATCGTTTGCGGCAATCATTCCGATGGCAAAAATCAGTGCGTCACCCGGCAGAAAAGGCATCAGAAAAGATGCGATGATGAGTCCGGTTTCGGCAAAGATGATGAGGAAAAGTGCAGCATAAATCCAATAACCGTAGGCAGCAATAAAGTCCATCAGCACCTGATCGGGCCGACTGACGAATTTTGCCAAAAAATCAAATATATCCTGCATTTCAATGGTTTAGTCAGAAAATTAGGCACGTGTGATGTCTGCTCCGATTGCTCTGAGCCGGGTGTCAATATTTTCGTAACCTCTGTCAATTTGTTCAATATTATGGATTACACTTTTGCCTTTTGCAGACAGCGCTGCGATCAACAGTGCAATTCCGGCGCGAATATCGGGCGAACTCATGGTCGTTCCTCTCAGCAGAATTTCCTGATTCAGACCTATGACGGTTGCACGATGCGGATCACACAGAATGATCTGTGCACCCATATCGATCAGTTTGTCCACAAAGAAAAGTCTGCTTTCAAACATTTTCTGATGAATCAGCACACTTCCTTTTGCCTGGGTTGCAACCACCAGCACGATGCTGAGCAGGTCGGGTGTGAATCCCGGCCAGGGCGAATCTGAGACTGTAAGTATCGATCCGTCCATGAATTTTTGAATCTTATAATTTTCGTGTGCCGGAATATAAATGTCATCATTCTCACGCTCCACAGTGATTCCAAGTTTTCTGAATACATCCGGAATCAGTCCGAGATTTTCCCAAGACACATTTTTGATTCGAAGCTCTGATTTTGTCATTGCCGCCAATCCGATCCAGCTTCCGATTTCAATCATATCGGGCAAAATTGTATGTTCAGTTCCGGACAGATATTCAACACCTTCGATGGTGAGAAGATTTGACCCGATGCCCTGAATTTTTGCACCCATTCTGACCAGCATCTTGCAAAGTTGTTGCAGATATGGTTCGCAGGCAGCATTGTAAATCGTGGTTTTTCCTTTCGACAGGACAGCTGCCATCACCAAATTTGCGGTTCCGGTCACAGAAGCTTCCTCCAAAAGCATATAAGTTCCTTTCAGGCCATTTTTTTCATCGGTTTCAACTCCATAAAAATCCTCACCTTCATTGAAACGGTATTTGGCACCGAGTTTCATAAAACCAATGAAATGTGTGTCCAGTCTTCGTCTGCCGATTTTGTCGCCACCCGGTTTGGGCATATAAGCTTTTCCGTATTTTGCCAAAAGCGGTCCCATCAGCATGATCGAGCCACGAAGCGATGCACCGTCCTTTTTGAATTCTTTTGACTGCAGATAATCCATTCGGATGTCGTCAGCCTGGAAAGTGTAATCTCCGTTTGAGTTTTTTTGAATTTTAACACCCAGATCACCCAAGATTTCGATCAGTCGGTTGACATCTCGGATATTCGGAATATTTTTGATTCTGACGGGTTCGTTTGTCAACAGAATTGCACACAGAATCTGAAGCACTTCATTTTTTGCACCCTGAGGTGTGATTTCACCGCTCAGACGATTGCCGCCTTTGATTTGAAAAATTGACATTCTTATCTGCTGTATTTTTTGCTCTTACCTCCTTTTCCCTTTCTGTTTTTGCCTGAAGAACTGTGGCTTGAATAATATTTTTCTCCTGAAGAAAGAATTTCATTCGAAGTTCTCAAATCAATTTTTCCGCCCGACATTTCATTCAAATGATCAAAAATTACGCTGTCTTCAACTGTATCTTTGTTCCAAAGCAGATAGCATTTTTTCATGTGATTGGCAATCACCATGATCAGTCCTTCCTGTTTTTCACCCTCCCAACTGATGGCCACATCAATCATTCTTCTGATGTTTTTGCCGTAATATTTGTATTTGTATTCTTCCTGCGGATACGGAACTCTTTGTGGACGACTGTACACCTCGGTTTTTTCTGGGACCGGAAAAGGCGAATCCACATCGAGACTGAAATTCGACATAATGAAAAGTTGATCCCAGAGTTTGTGCTGAAAATCATCAACATCTCTCAAATGCGGATTGAGTACACCCATCACTTCGATTATGATTCCTGCAAATTCATTCCGTTTTTCTCTGTCTTCAATCGACATACAATAATCAACCATCTCCTGCATGTGACGGCCATATTCCGGTATGATCAGTGGTTTTCTTTCGGTGTTGTATTCCATATTCTAATTTGAATGTTGACAAAAATACGATTTAACAATCATATTATTTTATCGAATGTATTTTTTATTCAATTTCGAGCTGATGTTCAGCCGATATTTTCAAGTTTTTCCTTCAAAGTTGAAAGAAACTGAGACGCAAGTGCGCCATCGATTACACGATGGTCATATGAGATAGAAAGCATCATCATTTTGCAGACAGCCAGTTCTTCTTTTCCGTTGTTTACAACCACTCCGGCAGCCGATCTGATCTGACCAAGCGCCAAAACCGCAACCTGCGGCCGACTGATGATCGGTGTTCCCATCAGACTGCCAAAAATTCCGGTATTACTCACCGTAAAAGTAGTATCCTGAATGTCTGAAGATTTTAATTTTCCGGCCTTTGCATTGTTGCCGATCAAATTGACGTTTTCAACGATTTCCTTCAAACTCATTCCGTTGATCTTCTTCACATTTGGAACAATCAGATTTCCGTCGGGAAGTGCAGTTGCAAAACCTAGATTGATGTCATTTTTTAAAATCAACTCGTCTTCATTCATCCACGAATTGAATTTTGGAAATTCTTTCAAAGTATCGACCACCGCCTTCATAATGAAGTGGGTATAGGTAACTTTGACTTGATTTTCTTTTTTAAATTCATCTTTGATCTGTTCTCTGTGATGAACCAGATTGTCCGCATTGACTTCAATAAAGGTGGTCACATGCGGGATGAATTGATAAGAAGCCTGAAGCATTTCAGCCGCCACCTGTCTGATTCTTGGCAAAGCTTCAACTTTGTCCTCAGCCTGAATGTTCAGAATTAATTTCTGACTGACTTTCTGCTGAATCGAAGCAGTTTTGTCTTTGTTCAAAAACTTGAGTATATCGATTTTTCTGATTCTTCCATTTTCACCGGTCGGCTGAATCCGGTTCAGATCTTCGACTTCAAGACCTTTCTCGGCAGCGATTTTTCTGACAACCGGCGACAGAAAAGATTTACCCGAAAGACTTTTGGCTGAAAACAGTTCAACTTCAGCTTTTTTCTCAATCGTTCCTATTTTGACTTCTTCCTTGATTTCGGTTTGAACGACGGTATCGTCAGAAACTTCAAAAATCGCAATCGGATGACCGACCTTAACTTCTTCACCTTCTTCGACCAGTATTTTTTTCAGGATTCCTTCATATTCGGACGGAAGCTCGCTGTCCACCTTGTCAGTGCCGATGGTCACAAATGACTCGTCTTTTTCAACATGGTCACCCGGTTTTTTAATCCAGTCGGTGATAACAGCTTCCATCACACTTTCCCCCATTTTTGGAAGAAGGATTTGAATTTCTTTTGACATAGGAATCAAAAAATTTCAATCATTAAATTATTTAAAAGCATTGATACCGGTAATGTCGTTTCCGGTGATCAGCAGATGCACATCGTGGGTTCCTTCGTAGGTAATCACAGATTCGAGATTTGCCGCATGGCGCATCATCGGATAGTCGCCGACGATTCCCATGCCGCCCAGAATCTGACGCGATTCGCGTGCAATATCGATTGCAATTCTCACATTGTTTCGTTTTGCCATCGAAATCTGAGCACCGGTTGCTTTGCCTTCATTTTTCAAAGTTCCGAGTCTCCAGACCAGCAATTGAGCTTTTGTAATTTCGGTTACAAATTCAGCCAGTTTTTTCTGCTGCAACTGAAACGAAGCAATCGGTTTTCCAAACTGATTTCTTTCCAGTGCATATTTCAATGCGGTTTCGTAACAGTCGATTGCCGCACCGACTACACCCCATGCAATTCCGTAACGCGCAGAATCCAGACAGCTCAACGGGCCTCTCAGACTGTGTACACCAGGCAACAGATTTTCTTTTGGAATTTCAACATTTTCAAAAACAAGTTCACCTGTTTTTGATGCGCGAAGCGACCATTTGTTGTGGGTTTCGGGTGTCGTAAATCCTTTCATTCCCCTTTCTGCAATCACACCTCTGAGCTTTCCTTCTTCGTCTCTCGCCCAAACCACTGCGATATCTGCAATCGGCGAATTTGTGATCCACATTTTTGCGCCGTTCAGCACATAATGTGAACCTTTGTCAACGATTCTGGTTTCCATTCCGGCCGGATTTGAACCGTGGTTGGGTTCTGTCAGTCCGAAACAGCCGATCATTTCTCCGGTTGCAAGTTTGGGAAGATATTTTCTTTTTTGTTCTTCAGACCCAAAGGTATAAATCGGAAACATCACCAGAGAAGACTGAACCGAAGCGGACGAACGAACTGCAGAGTCACCTGCTTCAAGTTCCTGCATGATCAGTCCGTATGAAATCTGATCAAGACCTGCACCACCATATTCTTCCGGAATGTATGGTCCGAGCGCTCCGATTGCACCGAGTTTCGGCATCAGGTCGGGAATATCTGTATGGCTCTGGGCCATCTCGTCAATCACAGGTTTGATGTCCTGATTCACAAAATCACGTACGGTCTGACGGATCAGTTTGTGTTCTTCTGACAGTAAGTCATCTATTTGGTAATAATCTGTAGCCATAATTTTAATTTGGTATGCAAAAGTAAGAAATCAAAAGGATTCAAAGGCAAGAATTGAGATACAATTCGGGTGATTCGGGCAGCTTGTTATTTTCTATTGGTTTTTAATCCTTTTCAGGGCTGTTTCAAGCTTTATTTTGTATTTTTGTTTGATGACAAGAGCCGAATTCATAGAAAAAAAACAGACATCTTTTCTGGTATATCAAAGACGATAAAATCGCAGACATCAGCAATGATGTGCTGGTTGAATTTATTTTTAATTACGGAAGCTGGGAAGATCTCAAAGAATTGATTGAAATCATCGGCTATTCCGAATTAAAAAAAGTTTATGATCATACAACCGGAAGGAAGATTGGAAATTACTTTCCGGCTGCATATAATTATTTGGAACTAATCGTTAAGAAATATGCATCCTGAAATATTAAGTAAAGAACAAAAATGCTGTTGCCTGTTATCGCCCTATTTAAGAAGGAATATTATCTCGTTGGCGAGACCGCAATTGCGCTTCATCTTGGTCATCGGCAATCTGTCGATTTTGACTTGTTCAAGAAAAATAAACTACGAAAAAACGATATTTTCACAAAACTCAGAAGCGTTTCAAGAGAAATTATTAACGGTTATGAAGATTCTGATCAATTGAATTTAATGGTCGATGGTGTGAAATTTACATTCTTTCAATTTCCTTATGAAATTCCAATCCATTCCGAATTGGAAGGAATTATAAAAATGCCGAATTTACTTACGCTTTCCGCCATGAAGGCATTTGCACTCGTAAGAAGAGCCAAATGGAAAGATTACGTTGATTTATATTTTATTTTGAAGTTTCATTTTTCAATCAAAGAAATTTCAAATGAGGCAAAAGTTCTTTTCAAAGATCAATTTTCTGAAAAAATGTTTAAAATGCAGCTGGGTTATTTTGATGGAATCAACTATGATGAAGAGGTTAACTTTTTATTTGACAATCCGTCAAATGAGCAGGAAGTCAAGAATTTTTTAACAGAAATTAGCTTGTCGGAACTTTAATCTCCAATCAAAACACCGCTCACATTCCAGACAGAGAAACTGTTTCCTTCGGGTTTGCCCTGTGGTATGACAACTTTGACTTTGTGTTTGCCTGCTTTCAATTCGCCCAGATCGATCAGATAAGGATTGGTCACTGTACCCGGACACCAGTTGGAACGACTGTAATCCGATGATGAAAGGCCGTTATGGAAATTACCCGAAACCGGATTGTACAGCCTGTAAGAACCGCAATCCTCACGCCACGGAATCAGATCGAAAACCACTTTGCCGTCGATCAGAACCGTGTTTTTCTTTTGAACAAATTCATCACCGTTTTCCCAGCCGCCGTGACCGGTGGTAATAAATCTGAGCTGAGCATTTTTGAGGTTTTCGGACAATTCAAATTCAACTTCAAGTCCGTTTTCCGAATCAAACAAAGTACTGTATTCCTGACCTGCCATTTCCATGATATTGAGCGTATTGAACAGCGGAAACAGTTTCTTCAGCGGTTTGTCAGAATTTTCATCTTTGTGAATGGTCACATTCATCGAAATCAAATGGCCTCCTTTGTCGTAGTTGCCGATAAATGCGCCGATATAAACTTCCTGACCGGAAAGCAGCGTTGCGTAATCCGATATATCCTGCCGATAATAAACAGAATCCTGCCAGTTTTTGTTTTTCAATGTCACACGATCATTGAAATGACTGACGCCAAAAGGTGTGAAAAAACGCATCAATTCGACCGGCGGATTATAATCTGAAGTTGCTGCAATGCCCTGATATTTTTTTCCGTTCCCGTTTTTATAAACCGGAAGTTTGTCGGAGCCATTGTTCAGACCATCAAGAAAAGACCGTTTTTTATCGGTCGGAATCATGAAAACGCTGCCCGTGCGGTCATAAGCATCACCATTTGACTGTTCGGTCAAATCGACGAAAATTTGGGACGAAGAATTGAGTTTTGGAAATTTCACCTTTTTCAAAACGACGGTTCCGTTTGCAAATCTCTGTACATCCGGCTTGGCTTCAAATTCATCAGAAAAATGAATCTGCTGATTTTTAAAAATTTCAATGGTTGTAAAACGCGCATTCCAGATTTTGAACTGATAATCGATTTTCTCAAGAATTTCGGGTTTTGAATCAATGACAAACTGAACCAAATCCTTTTTCGATTTTTTCATCTCAACCGCTTCGATCACATAATTTCCGTTTCTGACAATCTCAAGCACCAATCCGAGATCGGCACCAAGTATGGTCGGAGAAGCTTTTAATTTTTTTTCGTCCGCATACCAGATTTCAATTGTATTTGAATTGATTACAGTTTTTGCTTTTTTGCAGGTGTATCCCATTATCTTTTTGGTTTCATCCAAATATTCAAATTCCTGTTCGGCAATCGATTTCAAATCCTGCATAGCAACCGTTTCTCCCTGGTTTAAAAATGCAAGCAGTTTATATGATTTTTCAGAAGCGTTCACAAAACTGACTTCAAACGGAAACTCTGATTTTCGGTTCAGCACATCTTTTGAACCAATCAGAAAATTTGTTCCGTCTGTCAACACTCTAATTGGATTTTGATTTTCCAACTTTTGGCCGTTGTATGAAGTTTCATAAGTGATTTCGGTTAATTTATTCGAAATAAATTGAATCTGTGCATTACACAAAAAAGGCAAAAAAACGAATGTATAAATAAGGTGTTTGAAATTCATAACTTAAAATCAATAATCACAAACTTACAATTATATGCTGCATGACAGATTGAATAATTTAAAATTTAATGCGATCTCGAATTATAATTTCAGCTTCGCCGTATAAATATTAAAAATTTGTCGTAATAAATTGCAGATAACACGTGTGAAATTAATAACTTTGTCGTATAAATTGAAAAGGAAAATCATGGACGCTAAAATCACTTTGTCATTTGACGCAGAAGTCATCAGCAAAGCCAAGGAATTTGCCGCTCAAAACGGCATCAGTCTTTCAAGGCTGACTGAATTTATATTTGCCCAAATGACTTCCAAAAATTACAAAACCATAGACGAGCTGCCTGTTGCAGACTGGGTCAATTCGGTTGCAGACGAGCGACCCGAGTACGGAATCCCCAAATCGCGCAAAAAACTGAAGTCGGAATTTTACAAATCCAAAAAGTGAAAATTTTTGTCGATGCCAATATTCTGGTCACCGTTCTGAACAGTGAATATCCGTTGTTCCCGTCGGCAGCGAGGATTTTGAGTTTGATTCAAACCAAAAAATTCAGGATTTACACTTCTCCGATCTGTCTGGCGATTGCATTTTATTTTGCAGAAAAGAAAAGCGGAACCCAAAGAGCAAAAGAAAAAATTAGAATTCTTTCTCAGCATCTTGAAATTACAAATGCCAATAAAAAGGCGGTCAGGCTGACTTCAGAAAATCAGAAAATCAATGATTTTGAGGACGGCTTGGAATATTATTCCGCAATCGAATCGGGTTGTGAAATGATCGTTACCGAAGACACCGCCGATTTTTATTTTTCCGAAATTCAGGTTTTGAATTGCGATTCGTTTATTTCCTATCTGGGCAATCGTTAGAATTTATCTATTTTTACAATCTAAATCATCACCAAATGAATGCTGCTGTTTTTGAGTTAATCGGATATTCTGCGTCGATATTTATCGTTCTTTCTTTTGTCATCAATCAGCTCAGAATCATTCGGATGATCAATATGCTGGGCTGTATCTGTTTTGTGATTTACGGAATTTATTTCAAAGCCTGGCCAGTGGTGATTCCAAATGCGATGGTGGTATTTATCCAGCTGTATTATCTGTTGTACAAAGACAAACAAAACGCAAATGGCTGAACTTAGAATCATTTCATCGGTCATCAATAATTATCAGGGCGATCAGCGGGTTCAGAAACAGATCCGGTCGTTCAGAAAGTTTGGGTTTGAGACTGAGGTAATTGCAACCGATTTGAGAGGAAATCCAAAACTCGATTTTGATTATCCAGTTCAGATCATCCGGCTTTCAAATCAGGACGGGATGCTGATGTATCTCGAATTCAACCGAAAACTTTTTGGCCGATTGATGAAGTCGGTCAAAAAAGGTGACATACTGCTTGCAAATGATTTGGATTCGCTTTTGCCGAATTATCTAATCAGCAAAATCAAAAAAGTACCGGTAGTATTTGACAGCCACGAAATCTTTTCGGAACTGCCGTCACTGACCGGTCGAAAATTCAAAAAGAAAAGCTGGAAAATGCTTGAATCATCGCTGGTTCCAAGGATGAAACATTTTTATACAGTGAGTGAAGGTTATGCCGACTGGTTTGAAAAAGAATACGGAAATCGGCCCGAGATCATCATGAATGTTCCCGAAATTCAAACCGAAAACAACAATCGGTTACAGATTGAATTACCCCAAACAAAAGAAAACCAAAAGATACTGATCTATCAGGGTGCAATCAACATCAGCCGCGGAATCGACAAAATGATACTCGCGATGGAGAAGATTGAAAGCGCACAACTTTGGATTATTGGAAACGGACCCAAAAAAGAAGAGTATCAAAAACTGACTTCTGAAAAAGGTTTGGATTCAAAAGTCATTTTTATCAGTGCTGTTCCGCCCGATCAGCTCAAACTGATTACGCCAAAGGCAGATCTCGGCTTCAGTTTGGAAGAAGATTTGGGGATCAGTTACAGATATGCGCTGCCCAATAAGATTTTTGACTATATGCATGCCGGTGTTCCGGTTTTGGGCACAGATTTGCCGGATATCAAAAGGACGATAGAAAATTACAAAATCGGGCGGACGGTTTCAGATCATACACCCGAACAAATTGCAAAGACGGCAAATGAGATGCTTGCCGAAGGAAAAGAAATTTATTCGGAAAATCTGAGAAAAGCAACACCGGTCTTCAATTGGTCAAATGAAGAAAAGAAACTTGAGAAGATTTTTTCTGAATTTATAACTCAGATCAGGCCTGAAAAAGAGATTCTGTCTCGGTGAACTGCACCTTGCCATCCTCACATTTCAGTGTGGCGCATGGGAATTTCCTGATCATGTCATAATCATGGGTTGCCATCAGCACTGCCACATTCTTTTCTCTTGACAGATCATGAATCAGACTCATAATTTCGATTGAAGTTTCGGGATCCAGATTTCCGGTCGGTTCATCAGCCAAAATCAGTTTGGGATCGTTGAGCAGTGCGCGTGCGATTGAAATTCTCTGCTGTTCACCACCAGACAGACGGAACGGCATCATTTTCTTTTTTGAAATCATGCCCACGCTTTCGAGTACTTCGTCGATACGGTCGTTGATCAGATTTTTGTCGTTCCAACCGGTTGCCCTCAGTACAAATGCAAGATTTTTTTCAACATTCCGGTCTAACAGCAGCTGAAAATCCTGAAAGACAATTCCGAGATGTCTTCTCAGTTCGGGGATTTTGCCGGTTTTCATTCCGTTCAGTTCCACTCCGACCACTTTTCCAAAACCTTCGGTCAGTGGAAGCGCACCATACAATACCTTGAGCAGACTGCTTTTCCCGCTTCCGGTTTTACCAATCAGATAAGCAAATTCTCCTTCTTTCAATTCAAAATCAACATTGCTCAATACCAGATAATTTCGCTGGTAAATGAAAGCTCTCTCCAATTTGATAACGCTGTCTGACATATTTCTGTTTTTACGAAAGCAAATATATAAAAAAGCCCGAAAGAAACTTTCGGGCCTGGTCTTTTTAATATAATATTAGCGATTATCGTTTAGCTCTGACTTCGCTAACCGTCAATTGCTTTCTGCCCTTTTTTCTTCTGGCTGCCAACACCTTACGTCCGTTTACTGTGGACATTCTTTCAAGGAAGCCATGTTTGTTTCTTCTTCTTCTGTTGCTGGGTTGAAATGTTCTTTTCATCTCGTATTATTTTCTGCTTTTCACAAATCGAGTGCAAATATAGTCCTATTTTCCAAAAACCAAAAAGCATTTGAATAAATTTTATGTTTTTATTTTTTTAGTCAATTCCGACAGCATCCTACACCACGCACACAGACGGTTTTTGATTCCGAAAAATTTTAAAATTCTTCAGTCATTCAATCAAACTCGCAGTTCTGTTTACATTTATTTGAAAGCTATCAATTAATTTTTTAAATTTACGGTAAGGAAAAATTAATTCTCTCTGATCGATGAAATTCAAAAATACAGGTGTAATTGCCGTGCTTGTACTATTGCTGATATTTGGCTTTGTCCTGTTTGGCAAAAGTGATCAGAATCAAAAAAAAGAAAGTCTCCCGCCTGAAGTTTATAAAACTGAAAATCCGATAAAGCAACCCGCTGATATTGCTGTGCTTACAGATGAGGAAACCGTTGTTGATTTCGTCAGACAATACACAGGACTGCCGGATTATTACATCACAAAAGATCAGGCACGCAAGCTCGGCTGGATACCCGAAACCGGAAATCTTTGTGAAGTTTTGCCCGGAAAGGCGATTGGCGGTGACAGATTTGGAAATCGAGAAAACAAACTTCCAAAAAGCAAATCAAGAAAATATTTTGAAGCCGACCTTAACTACAACTGCGGAAGAAGAGGAGCCGACAGACTGATTTACAGCAGCGACGGACTGATTTTTATTACAAAAGATCATTACAAAACTTTTCAAAAAAGATAACGAAATGGAGAATGAAATTACTTTTGATTTCGATTATATCAGCGATTATGCTGAATTTTATTCAATGCTGAAAAGAAAATTCGATCTACCGGAATGGTTTGGCAACAATTTGGATGCACTTTATGATTTTATTTCCGGCGATCTGAAACTCCCGTGTCATTTGAAACTGATCAATCTGAATCTGGAACAGATTGAGGATTTCGAAGATTTGTTTGAAATTCTCGAAGATGCTGAAAACGAAATCAATGGCTTCAGCTTTTCATACTATATGGAACAGTTTGAAGATTTTGAAGAAGATGAATATTCGGATTGAATTTCTCAAATTATCCGATAAAAAAGCGCCATTTTCAGGCGCTTCATTTTTGATTTGACTTATTTGCTGAAGTTTGCAGGAATCACCAGCAGCGGAATCTGAGTGTGGAAACTCATCTGTTTGGTCAGACTCGGATTGAAGAGACTTTTCCAAAATCCTTCCTGATAAGTGATCATCGTCAGCAGATCAACCTGATTTTTTGAAATGTATTCCTCAAGGGTTTCCTCAAAACTGTCTCCGATCAGATGAACCGAACTCAATGTATCGTCACGGTATTCATTTTTCAAAAATTCCGCATAATTCTGAAGTTCCTGCTGATGTTTTACATAAATTTCTGCGGTCTGATCGTTTCCGGTAAAAACTGCGGTTTTAAAGTTTGAAGAAAACAGGAAAGTGAGCTCGAACAAATAATCCAGTATCTCATCATTTCTTTCAAACTGTCTGGTCGCCAACAATATATTTTCAGGTTTCTTCCATTTGTAATCGGACGGAATCGCCATCACCGGGATTTTGGTTTTTCCGATCACATCAGAAGTGTGGCTGCCCCAAAGTTTGGTTTTCAGACCGGTTGCGCCCAAGGTTCCCATAATGACCAAATCAACTTTTCCTTCTTCCGAAACTTCATTGATTGCATCTGAAAGCGGTTTGACAGAAATTGCAGTTTGAATTTCAACCTCATATTTTTTCATAAAACCAATCCTCAAATCATTCAGTTTAATTTTCGTCTCGCTAATTAAATCATTTGTAAACTCACGGTTCACACCCATCAGATCGGTATAGTTTCCTTCGGCAACTTCAAAAGAATTCAGCAAGGTAATTTTTGCCTTCAGCAGTTCAGCAGCATGAATTGCAAAATCAATTGCAACTTCAGAAGTTTTTGAAAAATCGGTCGGGACAAGTATATGTTTCATAACAGTTAATTTTGAGTTTGATTTTTGTGCCTGTAACAAATATAGCAAATTTGAACAAAAAAGACAATGAGTAACAGCCGGTCACAGATCAGACCTTTCTCTGCTTTATTTTATAATTTTGTCAAACCCAATCCGGCAGGGAGTTACAGAAATATTCAATTTCACCGAACACTTCTGAATTGACCAAAATCATATCATACAAACCGAATTGGAATTCGATTTTCAAAATGAAGTTAAAGTTCAATCAAATTCAGTTTTGGTTTTTGTTGAAATTTCGTTTTGCAGTTTGTAACTTGTGAAGTCAAAATTCAAACTGAAAAAATCGTCATGGGAAAAGAAATTGAAAGGAAATTTATGGTTGACAAACAGAAATGGTCACAATACAACAAACCTGTTGGGCAGCATTACCGACAGGCCTATCTGGTGAATGAAATCGAAAAAACGGTCCGGGTCAGACTTACACCCGATACGGCTTTTCTGACCATCAAAAGCTCAACCGATTATATCAGCCGTGCAGAATATGAATATGAAATCCCTGTTTCGGATGCAATAGAAATTCTGGATCGGTTCTGCAAAAATGAAATTTCAAAAAACAGATACAAACCCATTATCGGCGGAAAAAGATGGGATGTGGATGAATTTCTGGGAGACAATGAAGGACTGATACTGGCTGAAATCGAACTTGAATTTGAAAGTCAGGAATTTGAAAAACCGGACTGGATCGGTGAAGAAGTTTCGGGTGACGAACACTATTACAATGCTTATCTGATCGATCACCCGTACAAAACCTGGAAAAACGACTGAGATGAATTCGGATTATCAAAAAATTTCAAATTTTATAGAAATTATAAAAAATCAAACCAAAAATCTGAATTTTGAAAAGGCGTTTGAAAAAGCTGACATCCGCCGGAACGATTTTGAAAAACTGTTAAAAAGCTGGTCGGGTCTTTCACTTTCACAATTTCTTAATGCAATCAGCCCAAAACACAACTTCAGTCTTTTGAATCATGATTCTCAAATTTCGCTTTTTGACGAAAAAACTGAAAATTACGGAAAAAACAGCTTCTGAATTCACCCAAATCATACCGATGACCGATGACGAATACGGTAACAAAGCCTCAAATCAGAAAATCTATTATGAATTTTATGACAGCCCTTTTGACGAAATAATCGTTGCATCAACTTCAAAAGGTGTCTGCTATATGGCATTTGACAAAAATCATGAAGAAGCTTTCAGCAACATGAAAAGCAGATTTTACAACTCAGAATTTGTTCAAAAGAAAACTGAATTTCAAACCGCAGCGATGTCAATTTTTGATCTGAAAAATTCAAAACCGATCAAACTTCATATGAAAGGAACCGAATTTCAGCTGGCAGTTTGGATTCAATTACTCAAAATCCCGATCGGCAAACTGGTCAGTTACCACATGATTGCGGACGATCTGAAAATGCCGACTGCTTCACGCGCCATCGGAACTGCAATCGGCCGAAATCCGATCGCATACATCGTTCCCTGTCACCGGGTGATTCAGTCGGGAGGAAATTTTGGCGGATATATGTGGGGAAACACTCGAAAAATGGCAATCACCGCTTGGGAATCCGGGTTCAAATACAGAACATAATTGCTTAAAACTATTTTTGATTGATCGACTGTTCTGAAGAAATAATTGTTAATTTTATGTACTTTTGATTTCGAAAAAGTCAATTGTTTTGCCGCCTCTCAATCATATCATCAAAAATATACAATCCGAAACCGCCCGACTTTCGCCTGCTTATTTTGCATTGCCGATGGCCACCGGAATCGTTTCTGTCGCAGCAAAAATGTCCGGTTTCCAAAGATTTGCAGGATTTCTTTTTGATTTCAATCTGATTGCATTTTGGGGTTTGGCGCTGTTGTTTTTGCTGAGGATTATTTTTTATTATCCTGAATTCAGAAAGGATTTTGTCACCGGATCAATCAGTCCGGGATTCCTGACAATCGTTGCCGGAATCAATGTGGTCGGCTATCAGTTTTTGCTTTTTGAAGACAATTTCGCAGCTGCTTCGGCGCTGTTTATCACAGGTGTACTGTTTTGGTGTGTTTTGATTTATTCACTTTTTACAATCATCATCATCAAACGACAGAAAGACCCGCTGAACCGCGGAATCAACGGAATCTGGCTGCTGATTGTGGTTGCTACCGAATCGGTCAGTGTGCTCGGAACCGAACTTGCGGGCTATATTTCGATTCCGATACAAATCACACTATTTATATCTCTAACCGTGTTTCTGGTCGGCTGTATGCTGTACATCATTCTGATCACACTTATTTTTTACCGGCTTGCATTTTTCAGGGTGAGGGCAGCAGATCTGGCGCCTGCATATTGGATCAATATGGGTGCGGTTGCAATCATTACACTTGCAGGAACCGCTTTGATCAGGAATGCAGGCGAATGGGAATTTCTTGAATCAATTACAGGTTTTCTCAATGGTTTCACCTTGTTGTTTTGGACCACCGGAAGTTGGTGGATTCCGTTGCTGATTACGCTCGGCATCTGGAGATTTATATTTCATAAAACAAAAATCGTTTACAAATCCTCAGCCTGGGGTATGGTCTTTCCGCTCGGCATGTACACTGTCTGCACCTATCGGCTGGCGGAAGCAACCGGAATCGGGTTTTTGAATTCGATACCCGAAATTTTTGTGTACATCGCGATCTTTGCCTGGTGCGTGACCGCTTTGGGCTTGCTGCTTTATTGGACTGGGCTGTTTAAAAATAAGGCTTCAGTTTCTGAAGTTCAAGTTCCCGAAAATCAGTGACCACAATATCTGCAAGCGAATAATCCTGCAATTTGGTTTTTCCGCCGTTGTATCCGGCACAAAAAATTCCAGCACGATGTGCAGCTGTAATCCCGTTGGTCGAATCTTCAATCACCATACATTGTTCTGCAGATTCGCCCGAAAGTTTCGCAGCCTTTAAAAAGATTTCTGGGTTTGGTTTTGATTCTTTCAGATCGGTTCCGCTGATCACATCATTGAAAAATGGTTTCAGGTCAAATCGTTCAAAAACCATATCGATGGTGGTATGCGAAGCCGAAGTTGCCAAAACCATTTTGATATTGTTTCCGTAATAATGCGCGATTAGCTCACTGACGCCCGGAACCATATCAAATTCAGAATCATTGTAAAAATATTTCTTAAACAAAGTCCGTTTGACTTCTTCCAGTTTTTCAACCGGATCTTTCAAACCAAATCTGTCGATCACCGTATTGCAGACTTTCCTGGTGGACGCGCCGGCAAAGGTCGAGTAGAGCTCTTCGTCAACATCGGCACCAAAACTTTCAAACATTTTGAAATAAGCTTTTTTGTGAATCGGCTCTGTATCGACGATCACACCATCCATGTCAAAAAGAACTGCTTTGAGCGGCATATTGATTTTTTTTGCGAATGTAAGAATTTATAATTCGATTTATTTTGGCCTCGAATCCGTATATTTATTATATGTAAATTGTTTTGAGTCAAAGGATTGACGGATGGTTAATCAGCCTTTTTGGCAATATAATCACTCTCGTCTCCCACTCTGTCAATCGCTTTCACAGCAATCAGTTTGAGTTTTTTGTCCTCTTTGGTTTTTGGGAATTTCTTGAAATTGACATCCGAATCCAGAATTTCTGTCACCCAATCATCACCGTACTGCAGAAAGACTACCCAATGTTTGACTTCGTTCATTTTGCGAAATGACCAGTCGGCTCTGACCGAATCACTTTCTTTTGTCAGTTTGAGATTTGGTCTGCCCGAAACAATCGGTTTCAGCCAGCTTGATTGCGGAATCAGCGCTTTCTCTCGATAAGGACCGTTTCTGAGTGAATTGAGCATGTTCTGATTCAATCCTGCCATACTCCAATGCACCACGCCGGCATCTTCGGGAATCAGTCGTCGGGTGACTTCAATTTGGCGAAGGATTTCAGCCGGTCGGTCGCTCACCTTGATTTCGACCGTATTCAATCCGGGCCAAAGATGTCTTTTGTATGTATTTTCAGATTCCCACCAGTTGAGCAGACTTACAAAACTCTGTCTGGGCGCATCGATTGGCCAGTACAGTTGAGGTGTGAAATAATCGACCCATCCTTTGTTCAGCCAGAGTTTGGCATCCGCATATAGTTCGTCGTACTGTGACAATCCGACTACACCGTTCGGATAACCCGATTTCCAGATTCCAAACGGGCTGATTCCAAATTTCACCCAATTTTTTTCGGTTTTGATTTCAATATAAATCCGCTGTATAAAATTGTTTACGTTTTCTCTTCTCCAATCTGCTTTTGAAAGCATACCCCCCGAATTTTTATAAGCATTGTAGGAATCTTTGTCCGGAAAATCAGCACCGTTGTTGTAAGATGCATAAGGATAAAAATAATCGTCAAAATGAATCCCGTCCACATCGTATCGTTTGACAATGTCCATCACTACTGCGCTCACATGATCCTGGGTTTCTTTTTGGGCCGGATCAAACCAGTACATTCCGTTGCTCAGCCTGACGATCTGTTTTGGCATTTTATTCACCATCGAATACGAATTTACTCTTCCGCCGTTGGTGTGATGCGCCCGATAAGGATTGAGCCAGGCGTGCAGTTCAAGACCTCTTTTGTGCGCTTCCTCGATCCAGAATTGAAGCGGATCGTAATAGGGTTTTGGCGCAGTTCCGGTTTCGCCGGTCAGAAAGATCGACCAGGGTTCAAACGGACTGTCATAAAGCGCATCTGCCGAAGGTCTGATTTGAAGGATGACCGCATTGAAATTATTTTCTTTTAAAACATCAAGCAACTGGATGGCTTCAGCTTTTTGCTGTTCCACAGGCAGGCCGCGTTTTGAAGGCCAGTTGATATTTGCAACCGATGCAATCCAGGCGCCTCTGAATTCTCTTTTTACTTCGGGCAGTTCGACTCTGACTTCGGGTTCGGCTTCAGGCTCGGTTTTTACAATCGGTTTTTCGACTGCCTTAGGCTCAACCTTTTTTACCGGAACACCCGCCTGAACCTTTCCAACCTGATCCCGGATTTTGTCACGGGTTTGGGTCCTTTGCTGAACCTTAACGGTATTCGGCTTTTTTTTGACATGCTTTTTTGAAGATTTCGGACTCGTCGCACAGGAAGCGAACAATCCGAAAATCAGAACAAACACAAGAAATCTCAACTGTTTCAATCTCATAAATAAAAATAATTCGGCTTGGATACTAACGAAATTCGCAGCCCAAAAGTATATCTAATTTTTTGATAAGCCTACAAAAATCAATCTTTAATGATAACTGAAAATTTCCGGTCATTTGAACAATATGTTTCTGGTTTTTCGATGTCAAATCATTCAAATTAATTTGAATAATTTAAAAAATTGAAACTCTTAAAATAATCCGATTGTTTTTATAATTTTACATCAATGAAATTGTTTTTTGAAAATATCAGCCAGTCCGAAAGCATTTCGGTGAAACAGCCGCTCGAAGCAGCATACGAACAGGCATTGGATGTGTTTGAACAGCTGCCCGAAGACGACGGCAGTTCTTTTGGACTGATTACCGATCGTGATGTGATCATTCAGATTTCAAAATTTAACCGTTTTATGTGGCTGGTCGAAATTCCCGAACCTGAAAAAAACGGCAGCTGGCAGGCGGTTTGCAACCGGAATCAGGTCAAAAGGGCGCTAAAAGAGCTGTTTGACGAAAGAGATCCTTTTCTGGTCTGCGATTTCAAATTCGAATCTTTTCATTGATCTGATTTTTATCAGGGGTTAATTTTTTTGCTAATTTTGCAACAGTTTTTTCATGATGTATAAATCCGTAATCAGACCGCTGCTGTTTCAATTCGATCCCGAAAAAGTACATCATTTCACCTTCGGACTGCTGAAATTTGTTCATAAAATCCCTTTTGTTTCTGTAATTTTAAAAAAATCATTTACAATCGAAGATCCCCGACTGGAAACAGAAGTTTTTGGTTTGAAATTTAAAAATCCGGTCGGTTTGGCTGCCGGATTTGACAAAGACGCAAAACTGTTCAATGAATTGTCCTCTTTTGGATTCGGATTTATTGAAATCGGAACGCTTTCTCCAAAACCGCAGCCCGGAAATCCAAGGAAACGACTGTTCCGACTGATTGAAGACGGCGGAATCATCAACCGGATGGGATTTAACAACGAAGGTGTCAAAGCTGCGGCCGGCAGATTGAGAAAAAATAAATCGGTGCTGATCGGCGGAAACATCGGAAAAAACAAACTGACGCCCAACGAAAATGCGATCAGCGATTACGAAATCTGTTTTGACGAATTGTTTGATTTTGTCGATTATTTCACGGTCAATGTCAGCAGTCCCAATACGCCGAATCTGAGGGAACTGCAGGACAAAGAACCTTTGAAAAATTTACTGCAGTCATTGCAGAATAAAAATTCAGCCAAAAAAAGTCAAAAACCGATTCTGTTAAAAATCGCACCCGATCTGAATGATGAACAGTTGCTCGACATCATCGAAATCGTGAAGGAAACAAGAATTGCGGGTGTGATTGCGACCAATACCACGCTGAATCGTGAAAATCTGAAATCAAAAAATAAATCCGAAACCGGCGGACTGAGCGGAAAACCATTAAAAGACCGATCAACAGAAGTGATTCATTTTCTGTCCGAAAAAAGCGAAAAAGCTTTTCCGATCATCGGTGTGGGCGGTATCCATTCGGCTGAAGATGCGATTGAAAAGCTCAATGCGGGCGCTTCACTGATTCAGATTTATACCGGTTTTATCTATGAAGGTCCGGGCTTTGTCAAAAAAATCAATCAAAAATTACTTGAAAATAAAAACCGATAAGCTGTCCGGTTTTGTCGCTTCATCAGGCTGTTATCATAAAATAAGGCAATTGCCTTATTGATTCATTTTGGTTGTACGATTAATTTTGTCCCATTGAATTCAGTCATTTCACCTGAAATCAAAAACTAATTTAATCTAAAACAAAAAATTTAACAAAATGAGACACTTTTTATTTTCAACGCTGATCATGTTATTCAGCATTTCGGTAAGCGCACAGTCTGATCAGATTTTTCTTCACAACGGTCAGGAAATTTCAGGAAAAGTTCTGAAAGTGGCTGAGCACACGGTAACTTTCACCTATGACGGTGAGGATGCCGAACAGACACTTGGCAAATATGCGGTTCAGAAAGTAATTTACGGCAAAAGCGGCCGCGAGCAGTCTGTTTCGGATCGAATTGATATTTCGGGCAAAGACGGATGGCAGAATGTAATCATCATCGAAAGTCTTGAGGAAGTAGCCGGTCTGAAAAGAGTTGGAGAAATCAAAGGCAAAACCGGATTTATCAATTACAGAACCGGTGCGGGCAGCGACAGAAAGGCACAGGAAAAACTTCAAAAAGAAGCTGCGGCAGCCAACTGCCCATTTGTTTTGCTGACCATGGACAAAGACATTGACAGAAAAGGCGCCAGCGGTGGCGGTTTCGGTCAGAACCAGTCGATCAAAAAAGGGGTGGGATATTCTTATTAAAATTCCAGTCAGACTTTCTTATAATACGGAATCCGACAGCTGTTTCGAGTTTGAAGCGGCTGTCGGTTTTTTAATTCTTAGTTTCTTTCAAAATCGAAGTAACCGATGCCTGCGCCTTGGGCAATATTGTGATATCCGCCAACTGAACATGTTCGGGCTGCATCAGTGCAAAATGAATCGTTTCGGCTATATCTTCGGCGGACAGCGGTGTATAGCCCGAATATGCATTATCTGATTTTTTTTTGTCGCCTTTGAATCTGACCATCGAAAATTCGGTTTCAACCATTCCGGGTGCGACATTGGTCACCTTGATTCCCAACGGCAGTAAATCAAGTCTCATTCCTTTGCTCAAAGCTTCAACCGCCCATTTTGAAGCACAATAAGTCGTTCCGTTGGCATAAACATCTTTTCCGGCAGTTGAGGAAATGTTTACAATATGACCGCTTTTTTGTGGAATCATCATCGGTAAAACGGCTTTGGTAACATAAATCAAACCTTTTGCATTTCCGTCCATCATCTTTTCCAAATCTTCCAGATCCGCATCCTGAAAAGGTGCCAGACCATGTGCATTTCCGGCATTGTTAATCAGCACATCGATTTTTCTGAAATTTCCGGGAATTGAATTGATTTTTTCAAAAACAGCCTTTTTGTCGCGAACATCAAAATTCAGGGTAATTATTTCAGTAAATTCTGAAAGTTCGTTTTTTAATTCATCCAATCTTTGCTGTCTTCTTCCGCAAAGAATTAATCTGAAATCTTTTGAAATCCTTCTGGCAGCTGCCTGTCCGATACCAGAAGTTGCGCCTGTGATAAGAGCGGTTTTCATTATTTGAGTGTTTGAACTGTAAAATTAAATCAATTTGATCAGATTGAAGATCCAAAAAACCAATAAACATCGTACTATTTTCACAATTCCCATTTGATGGTCTGCAGATAAAATTTAATCAGCTCATCGTATTCTTCTTTAAAACTCACTCTTTTATGATTTTCCGGCTGATTGATGATGTATTTGCAAACCTTGTCCACATCTGATTTAGAAACTGAAAATGCAGCGGCTGATTTCTGCCACATAAAATTTGAACTGCAAAGATGATTGTCCAAAATAAATTTCAAAGAACCATCTGCTATACGGGTGATTAATTCCTGATCTGAGATTGCAGGAATACGGGAAATCAGAAAATGAACATGAGCAGGATTGGCATAAATGGAATACAGTTTACTTTCGGTGTTGGCGACTATTCCTGTAATGTACTTTTCTATACGAATCCGGCTGCTTTCTTGGATGAATGGGAAACGCTGTCGGGTGATGAGAATGTAGTGAATGTAAAGATTGTGATATTCTATTTTCATGACAAAAGGGTTTTAGAGATTAATAAAATTTAAGAATTACTAAGGCAATAAGGGTTTATCTGCCATTGATTTACTATTGGATTAAATTTCAGGTTTTTTAAATACCGAAGAAATCAAACCGTTGTAAAATAAGGTCTGAATAAGGTTTTATTACAAGGTTCAAAAATTTTATTGCAACAAACCTTATTCTTTTAATCATATTCAAAAGAGATAATTCACTTTGCTTAAAGCGCTTTTCTTTTATTGGAATCAAAAAGACCTTATTTTAAACACAAGTCAAATTTCTTCAATTAAAAAACTTATTCCCTTAGTAACCAAACTCTTCACAGTAAATTGACCTTAAATAGCTTATTACATTCAGAGTACTCGTTTGCTAAATTTCATTACTTTTGAAATTCAAATCCACACCATGAACAAATTCCTTTTGGCACTGTTATTTCTGATTTTTCAGTTTTCGGTTGCACAAAATTATTTTCAATATGTCAATCCGATGATTGGCACGGGAGGACACGGACATACCTATCCGGGTGCAACGCTGCCTTTCGGGATGGTTCAGTTGTCGCCCGATACGCGCATTGACGGCAGTTGGGACGGTTGCAGCGGATACCATTATTCGGATGATTTTATTTATGGTTTTTCGCATACTCATTTGAGCGGAACCGGCGTTTCTGATTATGGTGACATCATGCTGTTGCCGACGATGGGTGTCGAAAGTTTTGAACCAAAGGAATATGGCTCTTTGTTCAGCCATTCCAAAGAAACGGCAACCACGGGATATTATTCGGTTTATTTAGATAAATACAATATTGATGTGGAATTAACAACTTCCACAAGAGTTGGTTTTCATAAATACAAATTCAATCAGGATGGAAAAGCAAATATTATTCTGGATTTAAAACATCGGGATGAATTGCTGGATGGTGAAATCAAAATTATTGACAACAAAACGCTGTTGGTATACAGAAGGAGTAAAGCCTGGGCAGAAAATCAACAAATCTGGTCAAAAATTGAGTTTAATCAGCCGGTGAATTTCAAAGTTTTTAAAGAAAATAATAAAACCGATATCGGTGCGTATATTTCAAAAAATGTAAAATCGGGTGATGAATTATTGGTCAAAGTTTCTCTTTCATTTACCGGTTTTGAAGGAGCAGAATTAAATTCATCTGAAATTCCACACTGGGATTTTGCAAAAGTTAAAAAAGAAGCTGAAAACACCTGGAATAAAGAATTGTCAAAAATCGAAGCCAAATCAAATGACAAAGACAAACTTACGATTTTCTATACCGCATTGTACCACACCATGATTCAGCCGAATATCGCTCAGGATTTGGACGGGAAATACATGGGCAGAGATTTTAAGGTTCATGAATCCAAAGGTTTTGATTATTACACTGTTTTTTCGCTTTGGGATACTTTCCGGGCGGCTCATCCGCTTTATACTTTAATCGACCAAAAAAGAACGGTGGATTTTATCAATACCTTTCTTACACAATACGAACAGGGCGGCCGATTGCCGGTTTGGGAACTCGCTTCCAACGAAACCGACTGTATGATCGGCTATCATTCGGTTTCGGTAATTGCAGATGCGATGATGAGAGGAATTCAGGGGTTTGATTACGAAAAAGCATTTGAAGCCGCCAAGCACAGTGCCATGCTTGACCATCTCGGGTTAGATGCTTACAAAAGAAACGGATTTATTGCCATTGATGATGAACACGAAAGCGTTTCCAAAACTTTGGAATATGCGTATGACGACTGGTGTATCGCACAAATGGCACTGATTCTGGATAAAAAAGAAGATTACGAATATTTTATGCAGCGTTCTCAAAACTGGAAAAACTTATTTGACCCTGAAACCCATCTGATGCGCCCAAAAATCAATGGAGGCTGGCTGACACCTTTTGACGGAAGAGAAGTCAATAACAATTACACCGAAGGAAATTCATGGCAATATTCATTTTTTGTTCCACACGATGTTCAGAGTCTGATTGAATTTCATGGCGGAAAAAAGAATTTTGAAAACAAATTGGATGAAATGTTCTCTCTACCATCTGAAACAACCGGTCGTCATCAGGTGGATATCACCGGTCTGATCGGGCAATATGCACACGGAAATGAACCGAGTCATCATGTGGCATATTTGTACAATTATATCGGGAAACCCGAAAAGACGACTGCGCTGGTTCATCGGATTTTGAATGAATTTTATACCAACTCACCCGAGGGTCTGATCGGAAACGAAGACTGCGGGCAAATGAGCGCGTGGTATATTTTGAGCTCAATGGGAATTTATTCGGTGACACCGGGAAATGCAGAATGGAATCAAACAACATTTCCATATTTTAAGAATGTGAAAATCAATTTTGAAAATGGAACTTCAATGGAATTAAATGAATTTTCAAATAAATCAAGATTGGGTATAGAAAACAAACCTTATAATATGATTGAACCTAAAAGAGTGCAACCTATAATCCCCGTTCCTTATTTTGAATATGAAAACCGTTCTTTTGACAATCAAATGATGTTGGAAATCAAACCATTAAATCCTTATGATGAAATTTATTTTTATACAGTAGAATATGAAACAGAAGACAGTTTTGGCGTGTCAGAACTTGTGAAATACACCGAACCGATTTTAATAAATAAAACTACTGACATCGTTGCCTACATTAAAAACGGAAACAAAAAAAGTCATCAGATTTCCGCACAGTTTTATAAACGACCACACGATTATTCAATCACTGTAAACTCTAAAGTTCATCCGCTTTATACCGCCGGAGGAGCTGAGTCTTTGTTAGACGGAATCAAAGGCACCGAAAACTGGAAAAAAGGAGATTGGCAGGGATATCAGGGAACCGATTTTGAAGCAATTATTGATTTGAAAAAACCAACAACAGTTAGTTCGGTCAGCGCCGGATTCCTTCAGGATGCAAGACCTTGGATACTGTTTCCGAAAAAGGTTGAGGTGTATGTTTCAAGAGACGGTAAGGAATACAAATTGTTCGGCACAACAAAACTGAATGTGGATGCGACTGATGAGAAAGTTCAAATCAAAAATGTAAGGCTGCAGTCTGAATTTACAAACATCAGATATGTAAAACTGATTGCCCAAAACTACGGTCCGCTGCCCCAGTCGCATGTCAGTGCGGGTGAGCCGGCCTACATCTTTGTGGACGAGATCACGATTGAATAACTTTGGGAGGAATTGAGAAAATTCATTTTAGAATTCTTAATTTAGCAGTCAAATTTTCGGATGACAGCATCCGTTGAAAAATCAATACGAAATGAAATTTGAAATAGCAGTTATCGGAAGCGGGCCCGGCGGATATGTAGCAGCGATTCGCGCAGCACAATTGGGTAAAAAAGTAGCCATCATCGAAAGAGCCGAATTGGGCGGAATCTGTCTGAACTGGGGCTGTATCCCGACCAAGGCTTTGCTCAAAAGCGCACATGTGTTTGAATATCTGAATCATGCCGAAGATTTTGGATTCAACAAACTCGAAAATATCGGTTTTGAATTTGGCAACATCGTCAATAGAAGCCGAGGTGTTGCGGACAGGATGAGCAAAGGCGTTCAGTTTCTGATGAAAAAAAATAAAATTGAAGTCATTCAGGGAGAAGCCAAAATTCTTCCTGGCAAAAAAATAGCTGTGAAAGCAGGAGACGGAACTTCGACCGAAGTTTCTGCAGACCACATCATCATCGCAACCGGCGGCCGTTCGAGAGAATTGCCGAGTATGCCTCAGGACGGAAAGAAAATCATTGGTTATCGCGAAGCTTTGGTATTGCCCAAACAACCCAACAAGATGATTGTGGTGGGCAGCGGCGCCATCGGTGTGGAATTCGCAAGTTTTTATCACACCATCGGAACCGAAGTGACCATCGTCGAATTTATGCCGAGAATCGTTCCGGTTGAGGATGAAGACATTTCAAAACAGCTTGAAAAATCGCTGAAGAAAAGCGGAATCAAAATCATGACAAGCTCAGAAGTAACTTCCGTTGATACTTCGGGCAGCGGTGTGAAAGCAAAAGTAAAAACACAGAAAGGCGAAGAAACACTGGAAGCCGACATACTGCTTTCGGCTGTCGGTGTGGTTCCGAATACCGAAAATATCGGTTTGGAAGAAGTCGGCATTGCAACCGAGAGAGGGAAAATCACGATCAACGATTTCTGTCAGACCAATGTTGCCGGCTATTATGCAATCGGTGATGTGGTGCACGGACAGGATCTGGCGCATCTCGCATCTGCACAGGCGATACTTTGTGTTGAGAAAATTGCGGGTATGAATGCTGAACCGATCGATTTTGGAAATGTTCCCGGCTGTACCTACTGCTCACCCGAGATTGCATCTGTCGGTCTGACCGAAGCAAAAGCAAAAGAAGCAGGTTACGAAATCAAAGTCGGTAAATTTCCGTTTTCAGCCAACGGTCGTGCGGTTGCAAACGGCGCGCCCGACGGTTTTGTCAAAGTAATTTTTGATGCAAAATACGGCGAATGGCTCGGCTGCCACATGATTGGAGAAGGTGTAACCGAAATGATTGCAGAAGTGGTCGTAGCCAGAAAATTGGAAACCACGGCAACCGAAATTATGAAATCTGTTCATCCGCACCCGACCATGTCAGAAGCGATTATGGAAGCGGTTGAAGATGCTTACGGACATTCGATTCATATTTGATGTGGGGTGTTGGATGCGGGGTGTCGGATGTATTCTGCATAGCAATACATTGAAAATAATTTAAAATTAAGCCGCCCGAAATACAGGGCGGCTATTTTATTGAAGTCTGATCTTGAAAAAATTACTCGAAATTTATCCGAAAACAGAATCTATTCATTTGGGTTTTTTGCATATTTCGGGTCGATCTCACCGGTCAGTGCATCAAAAAATACTGCTATGTTTTCTACCTGTTCTTCGGTCAGTTCTCTGTTCAGCTGCAGTTTGCCCATGATCCTGATCGCATCTTTGAGGTCTCTCACACTGCCGTCATGAAAATAAGGATAGGTCTTTGTGATATTTCTGAGACCCGGCACTTTGAACACACCTACATCTGACTCATCCTGACTGACATCCGCCTTTCCTTCGTCCACTCTTTTACTCTTTGTTTCGATCCAGTAATCCTGATAAACACCAAATTTCTGAAACGAATTTCCACCAAGCGCAACACCGCTGTGGCAGGCAATACAGCCGTTGTCAATGAAATCCTCAAGACCTTTGAGTTCTCTGTCGGTCAGTATTCCGTCGTCGCCGGCAATGTACAGGTCAAAACGGGTCGGCGTAACCAGCACCCTTTCAAATGCACCGATTGCGTCGGTCAGATTTTCCCAGCTGATCGGAACATTGTGACCCGGATAAGCCTTTGCAAAAAGCTTTTGGTATTTTTCACTTTCCCTCAGTCTTTCCAAAGCAGCTTCCTCGCTCGGCATCCCCATTTCGACCGGATTCAATATTGGTCCCCCCGCCTGTTCTTCGACCGAATTTGCCCGTCCGTCCCAAAATTGTGCAATATGCAAAGCCGCATTAAAAGTGGTCGGCGAATTTCTCGCACCCAGTGTTCCGGCTGCGTCACCGGGTGAGACCGCCAGATTGTCAACTCCGAAAGTACTGAGATTGTGACAGGTATTGCAGCTTTGGGTCTGATTTTTTGAAAGAATCGGATCAAAATACAATGACTGACCCAAAATAATCTTATCCTCGGTAATCGGGTTGTCCGGGTTGTTTACCAAATCCGGAAGCTCGCCAAACAATGCTTTTGCCTTTGTCTGAAGTTCGGTTAGTACGATCTCGGTCGCATCCCTTTCGTCTTCAACTTTTCCGCTGCACGACAACAGCAGAAAAATGCCAGTTAATACAATTGTTTTTTTCATAATTCAGTGATTTGAGTTTATTATTAATTTTAACAGTGTCATGGTTTTTCAGTTTTTGTTCAATTCAAAAATTAATTTCGAATCGAAAATGAAAAGGCGGACGCAAATCCGCCTTAAATCCCCCTAATCAGAATCTTGTCTTCAGCACAATCTTTCCGAGCGATTTGATCTCGTCCTGATTGGTGAAAATCACCCTCCCGTTTTTTGAAACCACCTCTTTTGCAATCACGCTGTTGATGTCGTCAATTGCGCCTTGGGCAGTTTCATCATCAATCAGTTCAATGGTATTGTCTCCGTTCATTTTCACAGGCTGCAGATAATTGTTATGAACGATCAGCAACTCCCCTCTGCCCTCTTTGGCTGCTTGATAAATCTCCCTCAGATCGGTCAGCACTTTGCCCTGACTAACCGCCAGCTGCATTTCTTCAATAGCTTTGGTTCTTTCGCTTTTTTGATTGGCCTGAATCACCTCCCATGCTGATTTTGAAATCGTATGAACCGAATCATCGTTGTAATTTACTGCTGAATAGCCGATGTAAACTGAAGGCACATCAGCAACTTTTTTCAATTTTTTGTAATTTTCTTCGGTTGCAACCACCAGAACTTTCAAACCGTTCTCGCGATGAACTTTAACCACCGCTTTGTCGATTCGGTTAAAATATTCAAGCAGCATACTGTCCATTTTTCCGCTGTCGCTTTGTGCCACCTTTGAAGTCAAATCAAACGGATTATCAGTTGACGGAAAAACGTCATTTTCAATTTCACTGTTGATTTTGTCATTATTTGCCAGATACAGTCTTGACCCTGATTTTGAAAGCAGAAGAATCATATAATCAGTCACTCTTTCGTTCATGATAATCAGCGGTTTTACTGCAAATCCGTCAGAAATATGTACCTTGTTCTGATCCACCGGCCAAGGCGATCTCACCACTTCCTTTGTCGAATTCGACAGGAAAATGTGAAGACTGTCCAAACTGTGTCTGAAATCATAGGTTTCCATTATTTCATCCATCTTGGCAAAAATACCGTTTACCTCTCTTTTACCAAACTCATCGGTCAGCCTTTCGCCTGCCTCCTTAAACAGGTTTTTGAGTCTGATTTCATCTTTTTCACAATCCGGAAATGTTCTGTGGGTTTTCAGTGAAACGGTTACACAGGGATTGCTCTGTTCTGTTGCGAGTTTTTCAAAAAGTTCGTTTGTCATAATGTTGCGTTTTTAACTGTTTAATTTTTAATCATTTGCAATTTACAACTTAAAACCCGCTTAAAAAATGAGTGTCGTTATCATCATTTATGATACAACTCATATAATTTTTTCAAATGAAATGTGGGCTTGGTTTTTTTCAAAGATGAATTCCGTATTAACCTTTATCTTTGCAATCCATTTGACAAGAAATGAAATACTGCAAAAATATTCTGGAAGCAATCGGCAATACTCCGCTTGTAAAAATCAACAGGCTGACAGCCGAAATTCCGGCTTTGGTACTGGCAAAAGTTGAATTCTTCAATCCCGGCAATTCGGTCAAAGACCGTATGGCGGTCAAAATGATCGAAGATGCAGAAGCCGACGGAAGGCTCAAACCGGGCGGAACCATCATTGAAGGGACATCGGGAAATACCGGAATGGGGCTGGCTTTGGGAGCAATCATAAAAGGATACAAACTCATCTGTGTGATTTCTGACAAACAGTCAAAAGAAAAAATGGATATACTTCGTGCAGTAGGTGCAGAGGTGGTGGTTTGTCCGACCGATGTGGAACCGGACGATCCGAGATCCTATTATTCGGTTTCAAAAAGACTCGCCGAAGAAACACCCAATTCGTGGTATGTGAACCAGTACGACAATCTTTCAAATACGGCTGCACATTATGAACAGACCGCGCCCGAAATCTGGGATCAGACCGACGGAAAAATCACTCATTTTGTGGTTGGTGTCGGCACCGGCGGAACGATTTCGGGTATTGGGAAATTTCTGAAAGAAAAAAATCCGAACATCAAAATTTGGGGTGTTGACACCTATGGCTCTGTATTTAAAAAATACCATGAAACCGGAATTTTTGATGAGAATGAAATCTATTCTTATGTGACCGAAGGAATCGGCGAAGACATACTGCCAAAAAATGTTGATTTTTCAATTATCGACGGATTTACAAAAGTGACAGACAAAGATGCAGCGGTTTATACCCGCCGACTGGCAAAGGAAGAAGGGATTTTTGCAGGAAATTCGGCAGGTTCTGCCATCAAAGGGTTGCTACAGCTCAAAGAACATTTTGGCCCTGACGATGTGGTGGTGGTTTTGTTTCACGATCACGGCAGCCGGTATGTCGGAAAGATGTTCAATGACGACTGGATGAGGGAAATGGGCTATTTGCATGATGAGGCAAATACAGCGGGAGATTTGATCAAAAGAAAAATTGATCAACCTTTGGTAACTGCAAAAACAGAAGAACTGGTACTACATGCAGTGCAGCGTTTGATAAAATATAATCTGGATTATCTTCCGGTTACCAATTCCAACGGATTTGCGGGTTCTGTCAGTCAGAAAAAACTGACCGATTTATTTTTTAAAGACAACAGCTTGGCTGACTGCCCGATACACAAAGTCATGGAACGACCGTTACAAATTATTAAACCGGAAACTCCAATCAAAGAGTTATCCAAATACATTGGTGATTCCGGAGCAGTACTTGTTGAATTTCCAAATCAGGAATACAGAATGCTGACTGTCAGAGACATAATCAGGCAAGTTTAGACCGCCTATCCATAGAAATCACAGCTTTTTTACCAAAAACCCTTTCAATTATTTTGTAATGATTCGGTTTCTGCTCAGATTCTCATTCTTCGGTTCTCACAAAAGTTATGCTTACAATATCTCCGGTCAGCAGTATCAGTTTCTGACCTTCATTGATGACCGAATATCCGTTGATAGTTTTTAAAACACCTGTAAATGCGGACTCATCAAAATTCTCACAATACATACGTGTCGATCTGAATTTTTCGGTATCAAAACTGATACGATCGCCGGTCGCGGTATATTCGCCCGCAATATTGTTACAGCCGTTGTTGCCTGCCACTTTCTCACCGTCAACAAAAGTCAGATAAGGCATCTGAATGCCAAAAAGCTTGTCAAAGCTTTTTCCTGCAACCGGCGACATATAGTCAAGCGTCCATTTTCCGATTAATTCGTTTTTCATCGTTTGTTCGGTTTGTTCTGTTTCTGCAGCGGTTTTGTTTTTGTCAATGGTTTTGGCCGTCTGACACGAAAAAAATAAAAAACCGGCAAGAAAGGGAAGATAAATTTTCATGATTATAATTTTTAAAATTTTCAGTCTGCAAATTCGGTTCCAATAATTCGGATTGTTAATATATTTTTTGTTTAATTCTTCCTATTCAGCCGAAAAGGATTATTTTTGTTTCTTGATTTAAGAAAAAGAAATACAGCATGAAATTTATCGTATCCAGCGGCAGTTTGCTCAAAAATGTAAACCTTATTAATGGCGTAATCAATACCAACAATACCATTCCGATTTTGGACAATTTCCTGTTTGAGGTCAGTGAAAACAATCTGAAAATCACAGGATCAGATTTGGAAACCACTGTTACCACCACATTGGAAGTCGAATCTGCAGATGCTGCAAAAGTTGCGGTTCCGTCGAGAATGCTGTCAGATATGCTGAAAACTTTTCCGGAACAGCCGCTGACTTTTATCCAAAAAGAAGACGGATTGATGGAAATCGTTTCAGAACAGGGAAATTATCAGCTCGCACTCGAATCGGCTGACGAATATCCGAACGCACCCGAAGTGGATGAAGCAAGTTCTGTTTCAATTCAGGCGGGAATTCTGGCAGAAGCGATTTCAAACACACTTTTTGCAACCGGCAACGACGAACTTCGTCCGGTGATGACCGGTGTGTTCTTTCAGGCAGGAAAAGACAATTTTAAATTTGTTGCAACCGATGCACACCGTCTGGTCAAATATACAAGAACAGATCTGCATGCTGAGGAACCGGCAGATTACATCATGCCAAAAAAACCGTTGAATCTGCTGAAAAATATATTGTCGGGAAGCAATGACGATGTAAAAATCGAATACAACAAAATCAACACCCGATTTACTTTCCAGAACATCGTTCTGACCTGTCGTCTGATCGACGGAAAATATCCGAGTTATGATGCAGTCATTCCGAAAGAAAATCCGAATGTGCTGACCATCAACCGAAATATGTTCCTGACTTCGCTGAGAAGGGTTTCAATCTTCTCAAACAAAGCGACCAATCAGGTAAGACTGAAACTGGCAGGCAGTCTGCTGACCATCAATGCCGAAGATTTGGATTTTTCAAGCAAAGCGGAAGAAAAATTGCCGTGTGATTACAACGGCGGCGATATGCAGATCGGTTTCAATTCAAAATTCCTGATCGAAGTGCTGAACAATCTGAATTCGGACGACATCACACTTGAAATGTCTGAACCGAGCCGCGCCGGAATCATCAAACCGGTTGACGGTCTGGTAGAAGGAGAGGAAATTCTGATGCTGGTCATGCCGGTCATGCTGAACGCTTAATAACTGAATTTACAGAAAACCGAATCCTTAATGGTTTTCAATAAAACAATTGGTTTTCACTGATTATGAAAATATCATATAATTGGCTTTCAACCCATATCAAAACGGAACTCGACATTCAAAAATTAGCTGAGATTCTGACTTCTACGGGTTTGGAAGTGGAAGGAACTGAAAAAACAGGAACCGAAAAAGCAAGTCTCGACGGCGTAATCGTCGGAAAAGTGATTTCACTTGAAAAACATCCGAATGCAGACAAACTCAGAGTTGCAACGGTTGATGTCGGAAATGGAGAACCGCTTCAGATCGTTTGCGGTGCACCCAATGTGGCTGAAGAACAAAAAGTTGCGGTCGCAACCATAGGAACCGTTTTGAGCGGGCCCGACGGAAAAGAATTTACGATTAAAAAATCAAAACTCAGAGGTGTTGAGTCATTTGGAATGATCTGCTCTGAAGCCGAATTGGGCGTAAGCGACAACCACGACGGAATCTGGGTGCTTGAACCTTCCTACAAAATCGGTACTGCTCTTAAGGATTTTATTGAAATTTCAGATTCGTCAGATACGATGATCGAAATCGGGCTGACACCCAACCGTACCGATGCGATGAGCCATTACGGAGTTGCAAGAGATCTGAACGCTGCACTGATGGCGATGAAAATCAATCATGAATTTCATAAATTTTCAGAAGAAGAATTTGATTCGTTAAATATTTCAGGAAATTGTCCGGTTGAGGTTGAAATTAAAAATCCCGAACTGTCGCCGAGATATTCGGGTCTGTATTTTGAAAATCTAACCATTAAAGAATCACCCGAATGGCTGCAGGAAAGACTGAAAACCATAGGTCTGAATCCGATCAACAATGTGGTGGACATCACCAATTACATACTTCACGATCTCGGTCAGCCGCTGCATGCATTTGATTTTGACAAAGTTCATGGAGGAAAATTGATTGTTCAAACTTTGAAGAATGGAACAAAATTCACAACCCTTGACGGAGTTGAAAGAGAACTGAACGGAACAGAATTGATGATCTGCGACGAAAACGGCGGAATGTGTATGGCGGGAATTTACGGAGGATTGGATTCGGGCGTTTCTGAAAATACAAAACGAATATTTTTGGAAAGCGCTTATTTTGATCCGGTTTCTGTCAGAAAATCATCAAAATATCACGGTCTGAATACAGATTCTTCATTCCGATTTGAAAGAGGATGCGATCCGAATATGACGATCAATGCGCTGAAAAAAGCGGCAATGCTGCTGATTGAATATGCAGATGCAGAAATCAAAGGCGGAATTTTTGATTCTTATCCGACACCGATTCAGAATTTTCAGACGGTTTTGAGATATCACAAAGTCGATCAGCTTTTGGGCGAAAGACTTCATCGCGAACAGATCAAAGAAATTTTGAGATCGCTGGATATTGAAATCGTATCCGAATCCAATGATGCGCTTGAACTTTCTGTACCGCCATTCAGAGCAGACGTGCAGAGAGAAGCGGACGTGATCGAGGAAATTCTCAGAATTTACGGTTACAACAAAATCAAAACTCCCGAAAAAATTTCATTTTCGATTGTAAAAAATCAGGAAAGGAACAGTCAGCTGATTGAAAATACGGTGGCTCAGACTTTGATTTCGATCGGATTTCACGAAGCGATGAATAATTCGGTCGGAAAGGCTGAAAATCTTTCTGTTTTTTCACAAAATGAAGAGATTTCAGTTAAACTGCTCAATCCGCTCAGCTCAGATCTGGCGGTGATGAGACAATCGCTGTTGCCCGGTCTGCTTGAGAATGCTGAATTCAATATCAATCACAAAACAGCCGATATCAAGCTTTTTGAATTCGGAAAAATTTATTCAAAAGAATACGGAAAATACAAAGAAAATTATCGTTTGGGCATATTGATTTCGGGCGATAAAAATATTGACAACTGGGCAAATCCGGCCGAAAAAACAAATTTCTATACTTTGAAAGGAATTGTGTTTGGTCTGTTTGAAAGACTCGGCATTAGCAAACCTGATGAATTGCCGGCTGCAATTTCGAATTATTCTGATTCGCTGAAAATTGAAATCAACGGAAAAGAATTGGGCGTGATCGGAAAAATCGACAAAAAGATTTTGAAGAAAACAGATATCGGTCAGGATGTATTTTTTGCGGAACTCGACTGGAACGGAATTACAGAACTGGCTGAAAAATCGACTATCAAATTTGTCGAAATTTCAAAATTCCCGGCTGTAAAAAGAGATTTGGCGCTGCTGATCGACAAAAAGATTTCGTACAAAGATCTGTATGATTCGGCTGAGAAATTAAAAATCAAATCATTGAAATCAATTCGTCTTTTTGATGTGTTTGAAGGCGGAAAACTGCCCGAAGGAAAGAAATCCTATGCGCTGACCTTTGTGCTTCGAAACAATGAGAAGACGATGAGTGATTCTGAAATTGATGAAATTATGAATAAATTAATTCGTAATTTTGAACATAACTTTCAAGCTGAATTGAGAAACTGATTGCACAAAAAAACAAATGATTATGAGAACTGTCTTCATCCTACTGATTTCCGGCCTAATCCTGACCTCATGCGATTCACTCAAATCGACCAAAGATTTTGGGATTGTAAAAAAAGCAATTCTTTCAAACACCTGGCTGCTTCAGGATGAAAACGGAGCCGTAGTCAGTTACAACGGTGAAAATGTTTCGATGCAATTTGATCAGGAAGGCATTTCGTATCGTGCAAGCGGTTTTGCAGGCTGCAACCGTTATTTCTCAACCGTTAATCTTCAGCCCGATCAGATCAGTTTCAGTGCGCCGGGTGCAACCCTGATGGCATGTCCGGAAATGGAAGGCGAAGAAGCTTTTCTTTCATTGATTCCGATGGTGAACAATTATGAGATTTCGGGCAACGAACTGAAATTGTACAAAGACAAAATCCTGCTGCTCAGATTTAAATCAAAATAATTTAACGGAAAGAATCGTCTTCAGACCGGAATAAATTATTCTCTTCCTATTTCAGCTGTCTATAAAATCCTTAAATAATGGTCTAAGATTATATCAAGTTTGTATGGACTTATTTTCAAATCTTCTATCTCGATTTTAATTTTCTCATCCCCATAATTCAGCAATAAACGATTTTTCCCTTTCAGAAGGAAACTGTACGATTCCACCTGATTCAGATAATAAACCTTGTCCTTCACCAAAATCTTCTCTTTGTCAATTGTCATAATTGGTGTAGAAATTATTGATTTGTCATAAAACTTTTTTGCCTTTATAAAGAAAATAACTGCGATTAAAAGGAAAGCATAACCAAAAGGATGAATACTGCCCAGGTACAGCGAAGACAAAACTAAAATTACCGCGAATACAAAGTGGATGAAAGCACTCGATTTAAGACCTGTTTTGTCAAAATAGATTTCTACTTTTTCAGGAATTTCATTGGAATTTATTCTTTCGTCAGGAGTTTTAAATTTTTTTATTATTTCGTCTTCCCATTGTTTCCCCAAAAGAATATTTTGAAGTTTTTCGCCATAAGAGTCTTTTGAGGGAATTAATTTATACAGGATTGCTTTATTTTTTAAACGATGGACATTTCTCACATTTAGGAATGCATTTTTTTTCCAAAATAAAGATGAAGAGAACCAAAAAAGATATAAAAGAAAAAATGATACAATCATTTTAACTATGGTCTGAGTTTCGTAAAACTTGGCAATAAATAAGAGAAAAAGGAATATCAACAGAAATAAGCCCAAGCCCAAACCGACTATTAGATTTCCTTTTTTAATCCACCTTTGGATATCTTTGTCATCTTCGGGCAACTTGTTCATTTTTGAGCAATGATTTTCAAATGGAATGCATTACATTCTAATTGTATTCACGTTCACCAAAAATCGAACTGCCGATTCTGACCATATTGCTGCCTTCTTCAACCGCAATTTTGTAATCGCCGCTCATTCCCATTGAAAGAATTTTCAGATAAGGATAATAAAAATGAAAATAATCAAAACAGTCTTTCAGAAACACAAATTCTTTTCTGACCTGTTTTTCATCATCGGTAAAGGTCGCCATTCCCATCAGTCCGATGATCCTGACATTTGGATATTCGGTTTTGCAGTGATGAAGTATCTTCTGGGCTTCCCGTTTTTCCATACCGAATTTGGTGTCTTCTTTTGCAATTCTGAGCTGAAGCAGACAATCAATGATCCGTTTGTGTTTTTTTCCCTGTTTGTCAATTTCTTTAAGCAGATCTTCAGAATCAACACTGTGAATCAGATGAACAAATTCAGCAATGTATTTGACCTTGTTTTTTTGAAGATGACCGATCAGATGCCATCTGATTTCTTTTGGCAGCTGCTCATATTTTTCGACCAGTTCCTGAACACGATTTTCGCCAAAGTCAAGCTGGCCTGCGTCAAACAGTGTTTTGACATCGGCAGCAGGTTTGGTTTTTGAAACCGCTATCAGTGTAACATTTTCGGGAAGTGATTCGCGTACTGTTTTAAGATTTTCGATCAGACTCATTCGTCAAGCTGAAATATGGTTAGACCGCTGAGCGGTTTTGGTTCAATATAGGTGCTCTTTGGCGGCATCTTCAGACCGAGATCTGCGATTTTTTCCATATCGGTCGAAACCACCGGATAGAAAAAGAATCCGGCTTTGTATTTTCCGCCGTCCACAGCTTCTTTGATTTCGAGCACTCCGTCAACATTTCCGGTTCCGCGGATGAATCCGAGTCTTTCGTCGTCTCTTGAATTTTGAATATCGAGTATCGGTTTGAGTACAAATTCTTCAAAAAGATAAGTGTCCAATTCAGAAAGACCTTCGACGGTCAGCATTTCGCGCTTTACATAAAGACTGTAAAACCGACCTTCGAGATACAGACCGAGATAATGTTTTTTTGGCGGAAAGAATGGTGTTTCGCCTCTTTCGCCTATTTCAAATTTATCAGAAAGTTTTTCCAAAAACTGATCTGCATTCAGTCCGTTCAAATCTTTGATCAGCCGGTTGTAATCCTTGATAATCAATTCCTTGTCAGAAACCAGCATGGCGAGTGTATAGTTCAGACTGTCATGGTCGGTATAATCCTTCACATTTTTGCGCATTGCAAGCGTATAGGCAAGCGAACTTTCCATTCGGTGATGACCGTCTGCGATATAAAAAGATTCATTTTTTTCGATTGAATCTTTGATTTGAAGCAGATTCAGACGATTTTCAATTTTCCAAATCTGATGTTCGTTTTCCATTTTGTCTTTGAATGAAACGATCGGAAGCGTTTTCATTTCGTGTGCCATCAGCAGATCGACCCGTTGATTGTTCGGATAAGTCAGCAACACAGGTTCTGCGTGAAAGTGAACATTCAGCAGATATTTTGCAAACAGTTCTACTCTTTTGGTCAGGGTTTCTTCGTGTTTTTTGATTTTTCCTCCCTCGTAATCATCGATGCTGACCAGACCGATCAGACCTTTGACCTGTTCGCCGTCTGGTTTGATCAGCTGATAGATATAATAAGCAGATCTGTCTTTTTCGGCTCTGTCGCCTGATACAAATTCGAGGAAATTTTCTCTCACCTTTGAATGTCTTTCATCCTGGGTCAGATCCTCATCCTCCCAAGTCGGCTTGATCAGATGAAGAAAGGATTCGGGATTGGCTGTCAATTCCTCCTCCAGCGCTTTTCGGCTGAAGCTGTCAACACTCTTGGTTGAAAAAGAACCCGCAATTTCATTTACGGGTCTGATTCCTTTGAACGGTTTAAACTGAGGCATGCTGCAAATTTACAAATTTTTAACAAATCAGGACCGGCTCAGCGCCAGAATCTGATGTGCCAGCTCAAGTCCGATCCTGTCCTGTGCCTCAACAGTGCTGCCTGCCAAATGCGGTGACAGCGAAAGTTTGTCGTTCATCAGCAGTTGCATGCCCGGCGTCGGTTCTTCTTCAAATACATCCAATGCTGCACCCAAAAGTTTTCCCGAATCGAGTGCTTTCAAAAGCGCTTTTTCGTCAACCACACCGCCTCTCGCGGTATTGATCACGACTGCGCCCTGCTTCATTTTTTCGATTTCTTTTTCTCCGATGATGTAATGATCCTGTGCCGGAACGTGAAGCGTGATGATGTCACTGTTTTTCAATACTTCGTCAATTGATTTCATATCAAAATGAAAACTTAGATTTCGTCCGTCAAAAAAGTCGAGTTCAACATCTGCTTCTTTCAGGAATGCATCAAAACCGATCACATTCATTCCCAAACCGATTGCATTTTTTGCAACTTCGCGGCCGATTCGTCCAAAACCGATGACGCCCATTGTTTTTCCTCTGAGTTCATAGGCAGTCGCATATTCTTTTTTCAGTTCTTTGAATTTGGTATCACCGTCCATCGGCATTTTTCGGTTGGACTGATGAAGATTTCTGTAAATCGCAAGCGAATGTGCAATCACCATCTCACCGACAGAAGCAGAAGAAGAAGCCGGCGTATTGATTACCCGGATTCCTTTTGATTTTGCATAATCGACGTCAATATTGTCAAGTCCGACTCCGCCGCGACCCACGATTTTCAGCGCCGTCGCATCGATCAGATCTTTTCTCACTTTGGTTGCACTTCTCACCAGCAGCACGTCTATCTGATTCTGATTGATATAATCGGCAAGCTGATCCTGCGGAACTCTGAGTTCGATCACTTCAAAACCTTCATTTTTGAGCAGTTCCGCTCCGGCTGCCGACATTCCGTCGTTTACGAGTATTTTCATTTTTGTCTGATTCTTTAAATTATTGATTATCCGAATTTCTGTTCAAAAGCTTTCATCACATCGACCAGCACCTGAACGCTTTCGATCGGCAAAGCATTGTACATGCTTGCACGGTATCCGCCGACGATTCTGTGACCTTTCAGATTGACGATTCCGGCTTCTTTCCACATTTTGTCAAATTCATCTTTCAGACTTTCATCATTCAATACAAAAGTTGCATTCATGTCAGAACGGTCCTCAACCGCAACCGGTCCTCTGAACATTCCGTTTCTGTCGATTTCAGAATACATCAGTTCTGATTTTGCTTTGTTTCTTTTTGAAATTTCAGGAATTCCACCGATGCTTTTCAACCATTCCAGATTGCACATTGCGCCGTAGATCGCCATAACCGACCAGGTGTTGAATGCACTTTCTTTGTCAATGTGCACCTGATAATTCAGATAGGTCGGAATGTCTCTTCCGGTTTTGCCCAGAACCTCTTTTTTGATGATGGTCACCGCATTTCCGGCAGGACCCATATTTTTTTGTGCTCCGCCGTAAATCACCGCAAATTTTGAAACATCAACCGGTTTACTCATGATGTCAGATGACATATCGCAGACGATCGGAACCGGACTGTTCGGAAAAGATTTCATCTGGGTTCCGGCTACCGTATTGTTAGAAGTGCAGTGAAAATAATCTGCATCTGAGGGAATATTGTAATTTTTTGGAATATAGCTGTATTTCTTGTCAGCAGAAGATGCAACCACATCAACGAGTCCGAGTCTTTTTCCTTCTGCAATTGCCTTGGTTGACCACACGCCGGTGTCGAGATAGGCCGCTTTGCCGCCGTTTAAATTCATCATATTGAAAGGCACCATCACAAACTGAAGTGAAGCACCTCCCTGTGTGAAGATCACCTCGTGGGTATCGGGCACATTCAGCAGTTCTTTGGTCAGCTGTATGGTGTTGTGCATCACCTCTTCAGCATCGGGTCTGCGGTGCGAAATTTCCATGAGTGACAGACCTGAATTGTTGAAATTTAAAACGGCCTGAGCCATTCTGTCAAAAACTTCCTGTGGAAGGATGCAGGGACCTGCGCTGAAATTATGGATTTTCATATCGTGTTGTTTAAGATTATCGGATTGTATCAAAATTTGAATTCAAAATCTTGTGCAAAGTTAATTATTTCATTTGGGTATCAGTAAAATAATCAATGCACTTTTCTCAACTGACGAATCTGGTTTTCACAATCCTGATCCGAAAAAGAAAAGTGCATCGTTTGTAGTTCATTTTGGAATCAATCTTCTCCGTGCATAATCGCTTTTTTCTTGAGAAGCCTTTCTTCACTTTCCACATGGTCCACATCCGGAATGCAGCAGTCAACCGGGCAAACCGCCGCACACTGGGGTTCTTCGTGAAATCCCATACACTCGGTACATTTGTCGGTTACTATAAAATAAATTTCATCGCTTACCGCTTCATGGACTTCTTCGGCATTGTGCTGCTGACCGTCCACATTCAGGAAATCTCCTTTCAGTTCGGTACCGTCCGAATATTTCCAGGGCATAGCACCTTCATAGATCGCATTGTTGGGGCATTCGGGTTCGCATGCTCCGCAATTGATACATTCATCTGTTATTATGATTGCCATTGTATTATTTTTTAATTCATTCTGAAATCCGAAAATTCTGAGCTGTTTTGATTCAAAAATCGATAAAAACAGTCAAAAATTCATCCAAAATTCTATTTTTCAAAAATAAGGAATATTCGTCTGACAGAAAATGATTTTCATTCTAAATAAGAGATTCTGATCCAACTGAAACCATTGTCTGAGAATTCTTAAATTTGCAGACTTATTGAATCATTATGTCATCAGTACACAGCCGTATTTCAGCAGTTTGCGATTTGGGAGGTTTTTTCGGAAAAATTTTGAACGATCCAATCGAAACATCAGAATTTCATTCTAAATTAAAATCTGCCGAAATCCATAATCCCTGGTTTACACCCGAAAATATAAATTATAGTCTGAAACAGTGGAATGAAGTGCTGACTGAAGAAAACATTGAAAACTGGCTGAAGGATTACAAATATTCGGATTCGCAAAAAAAAATCGGAATCATCATGGCGGGAAATCTGCCACTGGTCGGATTGCATGATTTGATTTCAGTCATACTGTCGGGTCATGATGCAATCGTCAAAACTTCTTCAAAAGATGATGTGCTGATGAATGCTGTGATTGATTTTCTGACCGAAAATGATCCGGAATTAAAAAAATCAATTCAAAAAACAGAGAAATTAAAAAATCATGATGCAGTGATTGCGACCGGCAGCAACAATACGGCAAGATATTTTGAATATTATTTCAAAGAAATCCCGCACATCATCAGAAAAAACAGAACCGGCGTTGCAGTCATTGACGGCAGCGAATCAATAGAAGAACTGAGCGGTCTGGCAGAAGATGTTTTCAGATATTTCGGATTGGGCTGCAGAAATGTCACGAAACTTTTTCTGCCCGAAAATTACAACACAAATCAGATTTTTGAGTCATTTTTTAATTGGAGAGACATCATCAACCACCCCAAATATGCAAACAATTATGATTACAACCGGGCGGTCTTTCTGTTGGGCAAAGAAAAATTTTTGGACAATAATTTTGTGATGCTCAAAGAATCGGAAAGTTTTCACAGTCCGATCGCAGTGGTTCATTATTCTTATTATAAAAATCAGGATGAACTGAAAAATATGCTCAATCAGAATTCGGAAGAAATCCAGTGCATTGTCGGTCATTCAATGGCAGGAATTCAGAATCAAATCGATTTTGGTCAAAGTCAGAAACCGGGATTGAAAGATTATGCAGACGGTGTGGATGTGATGAAGTTTCTTGAAAGGGTGTAAATCAATCTGGAAAAACCCTCATAAAAATAGGGCAAATGCCCTATTGTTTACTGATTTAAATTCAGTCAACTTTGCATCATAAAAAAAGAGAAATTCAAACCTCTCTTTTTCAACTTAACCCAAACCTATACAATTAACCCTCCAGCAGGTATTCCGTTAAATCGGGAAACCTGCTTCTTTTTTATGGATAAGTGATTGGTTCGATTTTCAAATCAAAGATTATATTTGCAAAACAAAATTTTACGGATGAAATACAAAAGAATACTTCTTAAACTGAGCGGAGAAGCTTTGATGGGGAGCCGTCAGTTTGGGATTGACCCGGAAAGACTGAAAGAATATGCGGAAGAAATCAAATCTGCAATTGAATTGGGGGTGGAAGTTGCAATCGTGATCGGCGGCGGAAATATTTTCAGAGGTTTGTCGGGGGCTGCCAACGGGATGGATCGTGTTCAGGGCGACTATATGGGAATGCTTGCCACGGTGATCAATGCGATGGCGCTTCAGTCAGCTTTGGAAGAGGCTGGCGTTTTCACCCGGCTTCAGACAGCGATCAGAATGGAACAGATTGCAGAACCATATATCAAAAGAAGAGCAACGCGGCATCTTGAAAAAGGAAGGGTTGTAATTTTTGGAGCGGGCACCGGAAATCCTTATTTTACAACCGATACCGCTGCGACTTTGAGAGCGATAGAAATCGATGCGGATGTGATTCTCAAAGGAACAAGAGTGGACGGAATCTATACGGCTGATCCTGAAAAAGACCCGAGTGCAACCAAATTTGATACCCTCAGTTTTGCTGAAGTGTTTGAAAAGAATTTGAGTGTAATGGATATGACCGCATTTACACTCAGTCATGAAAATCACCTGCCGATCATCGTTTTTGATATGAACAAAAAGGAAAACCTGAAAAATCTGCTGTTGGGAGAGAATATTGGCACTTTGGTTAATTGATTGAAATCGGAAGAATTTAATATATTAGCACTTCAAATTTTTGAAAAAGAATCATCATGGAAGAATTGGATTTGATCGTCGATATGACAAAAGAAGAGATGCAGAGCGCATTGAGCCATCTGGAAAAAGAATTTGTAAAACTCCGAGCAGGTAAGGCTTCACCCGGCATGCTTTCATCTGTCCGTTTTGATTATTACGGAAATTCTACTCCTTTGAATCAGGCAGCAAATATCAGTGCATCTGATGCGAGAACACTGACCATTCAGCCTTGGGAGAAAAATCTGATTCCTGAAATCGAGAAAGCAATCATCAATGCAAATCTTGGTTTCGCACCTTCAAACAACGGTGAAATGGTAATCATCAATATTCCGCCGGTGACAGAGGAGAGACGAAAAGAGCTGGCGAAAATTGCAAAAGCTGAAACCGAAAATGCAAAGGTGAGCATCAGAAATGCAAGAAAAGATGCCAACAACAACATCAAAAAATCAGATGATGTGTCTGAAGACATGCAGAAAGGTTATGAAGAAAAAATTCAGGGTCTGACCGACAAATATGTGAAACAGGCAGACGAACTGCTGGCGGCCAAGGAAAAAGAAATTATGACAGTTTAATCAATTGCGAATTTAAAAAATAACAAATGCGCCGTTCAGTTTTGACGGCGTATTTCATTTGAAACAAAATGAACCGGATCACAAAAGATTATTTCATCAAAAATAACACGCTGATGGTTGCCAAAGGACTGATCGGAAAAACGCTGGTCAGAGATTTTGGAAATGGTGAAATACTGAAATCAAAAATCATTGAAACCGAAGCTTATATCGGTGAGCAGGATCTTGCCTGTCATGCGAGCAAAGGAAAAACCGAACGAAACAAAGTAATGTATGAAAACGGCGGCCTGGTTTATGTTTATCTCATCTACGGTATTTACTGGATGCTGAATTTTGTGACTGAAAAGGCAGACTGTCCCGAAGCGGTACTGATTCGCGGAATCGAAGAATGTTCGGGTCCGGGTAGAGTCGGCAGACTGCTGAAAATCGATAAAAGTTTTTATGCCGAAAATCTGGAAACTTCACGCCGAATCTGGATTGAAGATTCAATCATCCGATCAAAAATCATTGCAACACCAAGAATCGGAATCGATTATTCGGGTGAAATCTGGAAAAACAAACCCTGGCGGTTTGTGGTTGAAAAATAAGAAATCAGCTCAGGAATTCTTTTTCAAGTTTCAAAGGTTCGAGATAAATCCCGTTTTTGTAAACCCTCATATTTCCGCCCGAAATCTCATCGATCAGCATCACCTGACCATGCACATCACGTCCAAATTCGAGTTTGATGTCATACAGATCAAGACCTTTTGAAGCAAGATCTTCCTTCACCATATTGCAGATCAGAATCGTTTCTTCTTTGATTTTTTCATATTCCTCTTTTGAAAGGATATTAAGCATCGACAGTCCGTCTTTTGAAATTGGCGGATCACCCCTTTCATCGTCTTTGATGGTGATTTCAACAAAATTTTTCAAATCCTGACCTTCTTTACAGTAAGCACCATATCTCTTTAGAAAACTGCCGACCGCTTTGAAACGACAGATTACTTCCAGTCCGTTTCCAAAAACAGTAGCTTTTTTGACGGTCATTGTCCGGTTATCGATGTCAGCATCCACAAAATGAGTTGAAATCCCTTTCTGATTCAGCATCATAAAAAAGTGAGTCGTCATTTTGAGGCCTGATTTACCGGCACCTTCAATGGTCAGACCAACTGTATTAGCACCCGGGTCAAAAATGCCGTCTGTGCCGGTTACATCATCTTTGAATTTCAGCAAAAACTGATTGGGATTGTCGGTTGAAAAAACATCTTTGGTCTTTCCTGAATAAACAAGTTTCATCATCTAAAAATTTGAGGTCTCAAAATTACGATTATCCCAAAAAACAATAACAAAAAAGCACAAATAAATGTTTGAAGCCGAATCATCAGAGTCAAACCACAAATTATTTTAAATTTGAAAGAAATTAACAATTGACAATATGGACAGGAGAAAATTCATCAAAACAAGCGGAATGGCAGGAATGGCTGCTCTTCTGCTTCCGGGAACGGTTTACAGCGGAAGTCTTTTCGAGTCAAAAATCAAAGTCGGACTGATTGCAGTCGGAATGCGCGGTCAGGTGCATCTGGACGAATTGCTGAAAAGAGATGATGTGGAGGTGACCGCCATAGCGGATCCCGAACCGAGAATGGTGGAAATGGCACTGAAAATATTTGACAAACACGGAAAATCAAGACCAAAAGTATATTCTGATGGAGATTATGATTACCGAAAACTTCTGTCCGGAAAAGATGTGGATGCGGTGGTGATTTCGACTCCATGGGAATGGCATCATACTCAGGCGGTCGAAGCGATGCGCGCCGGCAAAATCGTCGGACTGGAAGTCTGCGGCGCAATGAACCTGGATGAATGTTGGGATTATGTCAATGTGTATGAAGAGACAAAAGTTCCGATCTTTATGATGGAAAATGTCTGTTATCGCCGCGATATACTGTCGGTATTCAATATGGTTCGTCAGGGGAAATTTGGTGAGATCGTACACGGACAGGGCGGATATCAGCATGATCTGAGAGGTGTGCTTTTTAATGACGGAGAGAGCGCTTACGGAACGGGAGTCAACTTTGGCGACAAAGGTTTTTCGGAATCAAAATGGAGAACGCTTCATTATGTTGACCGAAATGCAGAACTCTATCCGACTCACGGTCTGGGCCCGGTTGCAACCATGATGGATGTGAACCGAGGCAACCGAATTACCCATTTGACTTCAATGGCAACCAAACAGGCGGGGCTGACCGATTATATCATTAAAACCGGCGGAAAAGATCATCCGAATGCTAAGTTGAAATTCAAAGAAGGAGATGTGGTTCAGACGCTTTTGAAATGCGAAAACGGCGAAACCATACTGCTCACTCACGACACTTCGCTCCAGCGACCGTACAATCTGGGATTTAGGGTTCAGGGTACAAACGGGATCTGGCAGGACATCGGTTCTGGAGGTTTCAATCAGGGATTTTTGTATTTTGAAGATGAGATGAACCATTCACACAAATGGACAGGTTCTGAAGATTATCTGACAAAATACGATCATCCGCTTTGGAAAAAATATCAGGAAAAAGCAGAAGGCGCAGGACACGGCGGAATGGATTTCTTTCTGATCAATGACTTTATAGAATGCATCAAAGCCAACAAAGAATTTCCGTTTGATGTGTATGATTTGGCGACCTGGTACGCGGTGACACCATTGAGCGAAAAATCGATTGAAGGAAACGGAGCTTCTCAGGAAATGCCCGATTTCAGCCGCGGAAAATACAAATACAGAAAACCGGTTTTCGGATTCGATTATTATGAATAACACAACACTGCTCATACTGGCCGGTGGAATGGGAAGCAGGTACAGAGGCAGCAAACAGATTGATAAAGTCGGAAGCGGAAACGAAAGTCTGATGGAATTTGCGCTTTTTGATGCGCTCAGTATCGGTATCCGAAAATTTGTACTGATCATCAATTCTAAATTTCCGGAAGATTATAAAATCAGACTTCAAAAAATTCTTGAAAACAATGATGCCGAATTAAATTTTATCATTCAGAAGGTTGACACTCTGATACCTGAACGTTTTCATTCAAAATTAAAAAACCGAAAAAAACCATTGGGAACCGGACATGCGGTCTATTGCGCATCAAATTTGATCGACGGACCGTTTGTCACCATCAATGCAGACGATTATTATGGAAGACAAAGTTTTGAAAATGCTGCAGAACTGATTAAAAATCATCAGATTTCAGATCAGCCTTTTGGTATGACTGCATTTGAACTTCAAAATACTTTGAGTGAAAACGGAAGCGTGTCAAGAGGAATTTGCCGGCTGAATGATGAATTGCTCAAAAGCGTGGAAGAGTTCACTTCGATTCAAAAAATCAATGACCAAATCAGTGGTCTGAACGAAAAAGGAGAATCAAAAAATTTGAATCAGAATGATTTGGTTTCAATGAATTTCTGGATTTTGGATGCTTCATTTTTTCGGCTTGCAGAAGTTGAATTGATTGAATTTCTTGAAAATACCAAAGACCTTTCAAAATCTGAATTTTATCTGCCTTCGGTTATCGACAAAGCGATTCATCAAAACCGGATTCGGGTCAGGGTCTTGAAAACTTCTGAGAAATGGTTTGGTCTGACCTATCGCGAAGACAAAGAAAATGTAATCAAAGAAATCGAGACCATGCAGTCCAAAGGAATTTATCCCAAAAGACTTTGGCAGAAATAAAAAAACAGAGGTCCTTTTTTGGGAGCACTCTGTTATAAATATTTGATTATAAACTTAAAATCAGATGACCATCATATCCACAAACTCATTTACATTCATATTGATCAGTTTGTCATAATCGAGTGATTGATTCAGAATCTCGTTTTGCTGTTTTTCAGGGAAAATCCGGTTCAGATTAATCTTGTATTTCTTGATTAATTCAGGGATTCCCTCGTCTCTTCTTCGTTTGTGTCCAATTGGATATTCAACAGTCACTTCATCCCAAACCGTACCGTCGTTGAATTCAATGGTCAGCCCGTTTGCAATCGAACGTTTTTCGGGATCGTGGTAATCTTTGGTAAACTGAACGTCTTCCACACATTCCATTTTATCTCTCAGCGGGTCGATTCTCGGGTCGGAAGCCACATCATCTTCATAATCGGCAGCAGTCAGTCTTCCGTAAATCAATGGAACTGCAATCATGTACTGAATACAGTGGTCGCGGTCGGCAGGATTGCTCAGCGGACCTTTTTTGTCGATAATACGAATGGCTGCTTCGTGTGTTCTGATGGTGATTTTTTTAATATCATCTGTGTTTTTCCCGGCTTCTTTCAGTTTTCCGTGAAGCGTCATCGCTGCCTCAACAGCTGTCTGTGAATGGAATTCGGCAGGAAATGAAATTTTGAACAATACATTTTCCATCACATAAGAACCGTAAGGGCGCTGGAATTTGAATTCATTTCCTTTGAAAGAAACATCATAGAATCCCCAAACGGGTGCAGTCAGCACAGACGGATAACCCATTTCTCCGGTTTTGGCAATCAATGCCAGACGGACGGCTCTTGAAGTAGCATCTCCGGCAGCCCATGATTTACGGCTTCCTGTGTTGGGTGCGTGACGATAAGTTCTCAAAGACTGACCATCCACAAATGCAAGTGAAATCGCATTGATTAATTCTTCTCTGTTCAGACCGATTAATTTTCCGACAACTGCTATTGAAGCAAGTTTCACCAACATCACATGGTCAAGTCCGACTTTGTTAAAGGAATTTTCCATCGCCATCTGACCCTGAATTTCATGCGCCATAATCATACCTTCCAGAACCTGAAGCATTTTCAAAGGTTTTTTTCCTTCAGCGATATTGGTTCTTGAAAGCCAGTCGGCAGTAGCAAGGATTCCACCCAAATTATCGGACGGGTGCCCCCATTCAGCTGCCAGCCAGGTGTCGTTAAAGTCCAACCAGCGAATGATTGCTCCGATGTTGAAAGCTGCCTGAACCGGGTCGAGTTGAAACTGAGTTCCGGGAACTTTTGCTCCGTTCGGAACAACTGTTCCTTTGACGATTGGACCCAGCAATTTGGTACATGCCGGATAAGTCAGTGCTTCCAGTCCGCAACCCAAAGTGTCCAAAAGACAGTAGTGAGCTGTTTCCCAAGCCAATTCATTTTTGATTTCATAATTCAGTACATAATCCGCAATGTCCGTCAGTACCTGATCGGGCTGCGGTCTCTTGTTTGAAATGTGTGATGACATTCTTATTGATTTAATTTAGATAATTTATTTTCTTTTTGAAATTGGAACAAACTTTTTGTTCTCGGGTCCGATATAATTTGCACTCGGACGAATGATTTTTCCGTCCTGACGCTGTTCAATCACGTGTGCAGCCCAGCCTGTACAGCGGGAAACCACAAACAACGGGGTAAACATCAACGTCGGAACGCCCATTCTGTGATAAGAAACTGCCGAGAACCAGTCAAGATTCGGGAACATTTTTTTCTCTCTCCACATCACTGATTCCAGTCTTTCTGCCACATCATAAAGCAACATATCGCCGGCTTCTTTTGACAAATCTTCGGCTACTTTTTTAATAACCACATTTCTCGGATCTGAAATCGTATAAACCGGATGTCCGAAACCAATGATTTTTTCTTTGTTGGCAACGCGTTCCACAATGTCTTTTTCGGCTTCATCGGCAGATGCATAACGGCTTTGAATATCAAAAGCTACTTCATTGGCTCCTCCGTGTTTCGGGCCTCTCAAAGCACCGATGGCACCCGAAATTGCGGAATACATATCAGAACCGGTCCCGGCTATGACTCTTGCCGTAAATGTAGAAGCATTGAATTCGTGTTCGGCATAAAGATTCAGCGAAATATTCATTGCTTTAATCCATGAATCCGATGGTTTTTGACCATGCAGCAAATGCAGAAAATGCCCGCCGATGGAATCATCATCGGTTTCCACTTCGATTTCTCTTCCGTTGTGCGAATAGTGATACCAGTACAGCAAACCTGAAGAAAATGAAGCCAGCAGTTTGTCGGCAATATCTTTTGCACCGGTCAGATTGTGGTCATCTTTTTCGGGGCTGATGGTACCCAAAACAGAAACCGCGGTACGCATCACATCCATCGGATGGGCGGCTGCCGGGATTTGTTTCAGGGCATTTTTCAGATTTTGCGGTAATCCGCGAAGAGATTTTAATTTGATTTTATAATTTTCAAGTTGTTTTTTGGTTGGCAGCTCACCGTGGATCAGCAGATATGCCACTTCTTCGAACTCTGCTTTATTTGCCAAATCCATGATATCATAACCCCGGTAGTGCAGGTCGTTTCCGCTTCGGCCAACGCTTGCCAGTGCAGTATTTCCTGCTGCCACGCCTGAAAGCGCCACACTCTTTTTGGGTGTAAAAGTTTTTTTCTCAGTTGCCATGTTTATTGTGTTTAAATAATTCGTCTAATTTTTGTTCGTAAGAATAATAATTGATACTTTCATACAATTCCTGACGGGTTTGCATCGTGTCGAGCACATTTTTCTGTGTTCCCTCTTTTCGGATGTGTTCATACACATTCTGTGCGGCTTTGTTGGCAGCCCGAAAAGCAGAAAGCGGATAAAGAATCAGTCCCACTCCGGCTTCACGAAGTTCATCGACCGTGTACATTTTTATCATTCCGAATTCGGTGATATTGGCCAAAACCGGGATTCCGGTGGCATCCACAAATTGCTGATAATAAGACAAATCGGGAACAGCTTCCGCAAATATGAAATCCGCGCCTGCCTCTTTGTAAGCAACCGCTCTTTCCAATGTCTTCTCAATTCCTTCCTGAGCAAAAGCATCCGTTCGTGCGCCAATCACAAAATTTTCATCTGTCCGCGCATCAGCAGCAGCTTTGAGCCGGTCGGACATCTCTTCCTTACTGACTATCTCTTTGTTCGGACGGTGTCCGCAGCGTTTTGCACCCACCTGATCTTCGATATGCATGGCGGCAGCACCTTCTTTGATAAGTTCTTTTACGGTTCTTGCCACATTAAAGGCAGACGGGCCGAAGCCCGTATCCACATCCACCAACAGAGGTAAATCACAAACGTTTGTGATTCTTCTGACGTCAATCAGGACATCATCCAGATTGGTAATCCCCAAATCGGGAATCCCAAGCGAACCGGCAGCCACACCGCCACCCGAAAGATATACGGCATTGAAACCGGCTTGTTTTACCAAAAGTGCATGATTTGCATTGATTGCACCTACGATCTGTAATGGTTTTTCTTCCTCCATCGCTTTTCTGAATCGAAGTCCCGGAGAATCAAAAGAAGTGGAATTGGTCATAATTGTATAAAAAAATTAAATTTGAATTTCAATCCGAATTCCTTTTGGGGATTTGGTTTTGAAAACCACAAAATTAATAAAAATAATGCGGTTTCTCTCTTGAATAGAGAATGATTATTTAATATAAAAAAACCCTAGATTAAGAAGAAACACCTAGGGTTTTATTTATCAACTTATAATAAAACTTATCTTCTCATTTCTTTGATAAGTTTGTTAGTAGCTCCTTTTATAAATAATTCCATTTCATTTTTCTCAACTCCTTCATATGGTAAAATCCCAGCTTTTTTATTTTCTTTTTCCAGTTCAACCTTTTTCTTTAATGATAGAATCTGACAAGGTGAATCAGAACAAGGAACATAATTGAAACGATAAACTCCAGCATATTCATTATTTTTCACAATAATAACTTTAAACTCAACCATAGCTCCATATCTCTTATGAACTATCTTGTTTTCTACCTTTTCCCTTCCAGCATCATCCGTATATTTATTTGTTTCGTACAACACATCATACTTAAGTTGCGATAATTCAATAATTAAATCAGTATCTGATTTATCTCTCAAAACTGAATAATCTACATTATTATCACTGTTTGAAAGAATTTGATTAAAAAGCTGTCTATCTCTTACTAAGAATCCATTAGCTAAAAACTCATTTTCTATGGCATTAAACAAATAACTATTATCCTCAGTATCTGTTACTGCTAAAGATGAATTGGGAACTCTTAAAACAACTTTTGGTGATTTATTATTCTTTAAAAAGTCCTTTAAATTTTGATTTGTGATGATATCTTCCTTATTCTGAGTAAAACTTATATATTTTGTTGAATCACAACTTATAAATAAAATTGATAAGCAAAATAAAAATATACACTTTTTCATAATTTTAAGTTTTATAATTTTACCAAAAGTATAAAATATATTTATGTAATCACTATTAAATTTTACAATTACTAATAAACATTAAGAAAGCCACACTTTTAAATATGGAATTAATCAAAATTTTCAGAATATATGAAAAGTCGGTTTCCGATTTTGAAATAAAAACACTGGCTTCGGGTCATATCAATCAGACTTACAATATTAGAAATAATCAGAAAAATTATATTCTTCAAAAAATTAATACCGAAATTTTTAAATCTCCAGTCACACTCGTTCAAAATATTCTGAATATCTCAAATCATTTAAAATCAAAAAATTATCCACATCAGTTTTTAAAACCGCTGCCGTTCTCAAACCATGAGTATCTTTATGATTCCGAATGGCGGATTTTTGAATTTATAGAAGATTCGCAAAGTTTTGTAAAAGCAAAATCAGAAAATCAGGTGTTTGAAGCTGCCGGGTTTTTGAGCGAATTTTATTCGTATCTCAATGATTTGGAAATGACAAAAATCTGCGATTCGATTCCTGGGTTTCTTGATTTCAATATGAGATACCGGCAATTTGAAACTGCACTAAAAAATACGGATCGGTCAAGGATTGAAAATTCAAAATCTGAAGTTGAATTCGTCATTTCAAATCAAAATTTTTTAAATGAATGGAATAAAATTTCAACAGAAATTCCTGCCCGGATCATTCACGCAGACCCAAAAATCAGTAATTTTCTTTTTGATAAAAATTCGGATGAAAAAATCATTGCACTGATTGACTGGGATACTTTTATGAAAGGCCCTGTTTTGTATGATTTTGGCGATATGGCGAGGTCTTACACAAATCTGACAGATGAAGACGATGCCGAAAGTAAGCATATTTTTAATCCGAATTATTACAATGCGTTAAAAAACGGGTTTCTTTCACATCTGAAAAAGCAGTTGTCCAAAACTGAAATTGAATATCTGGATTTGGCTGCGAAAGTGGTGATTTATATTCAGTCGGTTCGTTTTCTGACCGATTATCTGAATGAAGATATTTATTATCAAATATCCTATCCGGAACAGAATTTAAATCGGGCAAAAAATCAGATTCGGTTGCTGAAAGAGTTGATTAAAATAATCGATTAATTGTAACTATAAATGAAGTTGAATATGACAGAAAATGAAATTTCAAGAATCATAGTAGATGTTGCTTTTAAAATCCATACGGGTTTAGGCCCCGGTTTACTGGAATCAGTTTATGAAGAAATTATGTGTTACGAATTGATCAACACAGGATTACAAATAGACAGACAGAAAACCATTCCCGTTGTGTGGAAACAATTAAAGATGGAGTTGGGTTTCCGTGCTGATTTGATTGTGGAAGATAAGGTTATAATTGAACTGAAATCTGTTGAACAAATTGCGCCGGTTCATTATAAACAGTTGCTCACATATTTGAGAATCACAGATTTAAAGTTAGGCTTATTAATCAATTTTAATGAAAAATTAATCAAAGACGGTATAACAAGAATTGTTAATAATCTTTAATTGGTGCAGAGACGCAAAATTACAACCTGGCGTCATGGCGAGAGGTTTTTCGCGCAAAGCCGCAGAGGCGCAAAATTCAACTTGGCGTCTTGGCGAGAGGTTTTTCACGAAAAGCAGCAGAGACGAAAAATTACAACCTGGCGTCTTAGCGTCTTAGCGAGAGGTTTTTCACGAAAAGCAGCAGAGACTCAAAATTACAACTTGGCGTCTTAGCGTCTTAGCGAGATGTTTTTCACGAAAAGCCGCAGAGACGCAAAATACAACTTGGCGTCTTAGCGAAAAATGTTTCATATCATCAAAATCACTTCAAAATAATTTCGTCGTTTCCTTTTTCGATTTTTCCGATCAGCATACTTTCCGGAATTAAATCCAAAACGACTTGTGCATCTTTTTCATCGCAGGTTACAATCATTCCCACGCCCATATTGAAAGTACCGAACATTTCGTCTTCTGAAATTCCTCCTCTTTTCATCAATTCTTTCATTACAGAAGGAACATCAATTTTTGATTTATCGATTACTGCAGTCAGGCCTTCGGGAAGAATTCTCGGTACATTTTCGATCAAACCGCCGCCGGTGATGTGTGCAATTCCGGATAATTTCACTTTTTGTCTGATTTTATCGATATCGTTCTGATACAATCTCGTTGGGACTAAAAGAGTTTTCCAAAGTGGTTTGCCTTCAAATTCCACATTGAAATCAGTGAAAATTTTTCTGACCAACGAGAAACCGTTGCTGTGAAAACCTGAAGACGGCAATCCGACAATCATTTGTCCTTCTTTGATTTGAGAACCATCGATGATTTCATCTTTTTCGACCACACCCACACAAAATCCTGCCACATCATAATCACCAATCTGATACATACCCGGCATTTCGGCTGTCTCGCCGCCGATGAGCGCAGTTCCTGTTTCTTTACATGCTGCAGCAATTCCGCCCACGATTTCGGCCGCAATGTCCGAATCGAGTTTTCCGCAGGCGAGGTAATCGAGGAAGAAAAGCGGTTTTGCGCCGTGACAGAGAATATCGTTTGCGCACATTGCAAAACAGTCGATGCCGACGGTGTCATATTTTTTCACATCGAGTGCAATTCTGAGTTTTGTGCCGACACCGTCAGTTCCCGAAACGAGCACCGGATTTTTGTAACCCGACAGCTGATAGAAAGCGCCAAAGCTGCCAATTCCGTTCAGTACGTTTTGGTTGTGGGTTTCAGAAACCGCTTTTTTGATTTTGGAAACGGTCTGATAACCTTCCTCTTTGTCCACTCCTGCCGATTTGTAGGTATTGCTCATTTGGGTAAAGATTTAATGTTGCAAAATTAAGATTTACGCTGCATAATTCACCCCAAAAATGATTAATTATTTAACTAAAGTTCGGTTTTGGTGATATTTTAAATTCATCGCAATGATTCAAAACACAATGTTTTGTCATTATTAATTGTTTTGGTTAGTTGATGCCGGACAAGGATCAATTGGGCAAGTTGGACTAAAAAAGTTTATTAAACTATTGGTATTCTTTTTCTGAAAAACATTAATCAACTGATATTAAGCCGTTTGTTAATTAGCTGTGAATAATTGGGATTTCCAAGTTTCATTAATCAGTTGCATGTTTCAATAATCTTATTATTTTTGTTAAAACTTTAAAATTATTTAGACATGAAAAAACTTTTGTTATCAGCTGTTATAGCCATGTTTGGCCTGACAGGATTAAAAGCTCAATCAACAGGATTTGAGGCTGGTGCATTTATCGGATTCCCTATTGGTGATGCGGGAGATTATTCCAGTTTTAATTTTGGTGTCAATCTGGCTTACTACTGGACAGTTGCAGAAAACTTCCAGGCAGGTGTGGCTACGGGTTACGACCATTGGACTGCCAAAGAACAAGAATTTATGGGCGTTAAGTACAAAGGAGACGACGCCGGATTTATTCCGATTGCTGCAACTGCAAAATACGATTTTGGCGGTTTCTTCGGAGGTCTTGATCTGGGTTACGCCATTTATGCCGGAAGCGGTGGTGGAGACGGTGGTTTCTACTACAGACCAAGAGTGGGATGGAACAACACTTCGTTCAATGTTTACGGTTTCTACAAAGGAATCAGCAATGACGGATCAATTTCTTCACTGGGTCTAGGATTTGACTACAAATTCTAAAGGAAATCCTTTTAAATGATATAGAAGCCGGTCTTTTTTGACCGGCTTTTTTTGTCCGATATAAAAAAATCCTTTGGCAGGACGCCAAAGGATTTTAATGCAGAGGGAATAATAAAAGGGACTTAAGATCTGGTTAGGTTGGTTGAAAATGGTTTTAGTTTAAGTTTAGTCAGTTGCTTGGTTGGTTGGGCTTTGGTTTGGGGTTGGTTTAATTTAGTTTAGTTTGGTTTTTCAGTTTAAGTCTCTCAGGGATTCCCTGTTAAAATAGTTTTTTTCGATCGGCAGAATTCCTGCCGCTTATCAGGTACTGAGTTGGTATTTCAACTTCCTGATACAAAGATTGAACAAATCATCAAATCAAAACAGAGGAATTGCAACCAAATCGACAGGGGGAAATCACCCTATTTTCTTCTGACCAAATTCGGATAGGTGAATTCATATATTCAGGCAAAAAAAAGACCGCCGAAAGGCGGTCTCTAAAATTAAAAGTTAATCTGAATTATTTAACCAAAACTCTGATATTGGTATTCACACCTGAAACACCTTTGAAAGTCACCCAGTAAACTCCGGCTGACAATCCGTTCAAATCAAGTTGTGACTGTCCTTTCTTCATACTGAGTTTTTTGACAATCTTCCCTTCGGTATTCAGAACCTGAACATTTGCATCTTCATTAAGGCTCACATTTGTAAACCCTTTTACTACTGTCGGATATACCTGTGCGATGGCCAGTGTCTGAACATCAGAAACACCCATTGAAGCATCATAACGATAGTTCATTTCAAATGTAGTGTTCGGAATTTCTTCACCGGTGTCAACGTTTGCCTGATAAATTCTGAATTTGTATTCAACCGGGCTGAAATCATCCAGGTTAATGAAATAATTGGTTTCATTCTGACCGTTGTATTCTCCGGGAGCCAAAAAGCCTCCTTGTGCAGGATACAGTCCGCCTTCTACAAGCGGGAAGTAACATGCATCAATGATACAAAACTGAGCCATTGAACCGTCTGTATTTGTAAATTCCAATACCTGCCCATAAATTTTAATTTGTTCAGCAGTCGGGTTGTGAAACACAAAGAAAAGTTTTGCCTCATTAATTGGATCTCCAAATGTTCCGTGTACATTATAGACATACGTCTGGCCGTCCACATACGGATTGCCGTCCAAGTCCAGCACTTCAAAATCCTGATTTTGAGCATAGCCCGAAATCATAAAAAGGCAAAGAAATGCGCTTACAATAATCTTTTTCATTTTTTTCTTATTTAATAATTACTTTCTTGGTAACCACTTTTTTATCTGTCTGAATTTTCAGGATATAAGTACCGTTTGCAAGGCTGCTCAAATCCAATACAGATTTGTCAGATGAAATCTTGTTGACAGTCTTAACCAATCTTCCTGAGACATCATAAACATTTACATTGTCAATGTTTTTTCCGCTAACCAGATTCACGATTCCTGTAGTAGGGTTCGGATAAACATTTACTTCAACAATCTGCTGATCGTTTACACCCAAAGCTCCTTTTGAGAATGCTTTTGTAAATCCTCCGCCGTAGTTACCGTCAGATTCTATCAGTACGTTTCCGTTTCCGTCTGCAAGTGAAATGGAAGCACCTCCATCGTTTCCAGTATCCAGAACTCTCAAACTGTAGCAGTCGTTGCCCGGAAGTTCGATATCGATCTCATAAGTTTGATTGTTTCCGTATCCGTTGCCCTGTTTGATGGTCTGATTTGATGAATTTTTAATGATCCATCTGGTCTGAGCACCTTTACCGTCTGTATTGATGGTCAAAACCAGGTTATTGGTCTGCGAATCAGGAGCGCTCAGGAAATCCATTGACATATTGTTATTGGATGGGTTCTGGTCGCTGTTAAGGATTTTAATATCCAAATCATTGTTTGCCTGTAGGTTGAAAGTAACTTCAGGCAGATCGATGGTCACTGTGTGAAGTGAACTCAAAGAACCGGTCCAGTTATAAACATGAGTCTCGCCATTGATTTTGTATTCTACATCCATTTCAGTGATTGTGTCTTCACCATTGTTTTGAATTGTTACTGTCGGTGCAATCACGTTTGTACAGGTTCTGTCCACATTACTGATTGACAAAATTCCTGCGTCATGTTCATATTCAAGGCCAAGCAGTGCAGGGAAAGTTCCGTTACCGCTGATAATTTCCTGATGGGTTTCTGTCATGAAAACCACGATTTCCATATCCGGAAGAATAGCCGAAATTCCGTTGTAATCTGCAGGAATTGTATAAGTATAAGTTTTGTCTACAAATGAGCCTGCAGAAGTAGTGGTGATGGTTTCACCCCACTGACCTGTAATCAGATCAACCAAACGACGCATGTGGTTGTAGTTGTTTCCTGAACCACCTCCTGTCTGGGGACCTTTGGTGTTGTTCTGAAGGAGTGCAACATTCAGAAGGTTTGTTGACTCAGGACTTGATCCGGTGTAGTATGCTTCAACATGAACAGTCAAAAGTCTGGTTTCAATGTCGATTGATGCTTCTACCGCCATATTCAGATAAGATGGCGTTGCAATGATTTCCAATGCAGATGTTTTCCAATAATTTCTGTTCATTGCAGTCGTTCCTGAAGCTCCCTGTGATCTGCCCGGGAATACGTGTCTGTTTACTGTCGCTGCAGGATATCCTGCCAACCCTGTCTGGCCTGCAATTGCATTTCCCCATGGTGTTCTGAAGTCAGGATCACCACCGCTCGGAGCTGCATAACCGCCCTGGTGAATGTTGATTGCAAATGCATTGCCCGGGTTTTGGGTCAAAATCTGCTCTGCGATTGCATGTCCTTCAGGGCAATAAACACAGTAGATTCCCGTAAACTCCTCAAGAATTGCTTTTTTGTTTTCGGGTGTTGTGCTGACGATCGTCTGACCATAAGCTGCCAGAGGGAATAATCCTACCAGCAGAAGTTTGGTAAAAAAATGTTTCATAATGATTAAATTTTGTGTGTTGTTTTAATTAAGTTTTCAAATTTACTAAAATGTTTTTACTAATGAAAGTGTAAAGCCGGTATTTTCAGGAACATACCTGCAAACTCCGCCCACACAAATCAATCCTCCACGCTGACGGCCATAATTGAGCGCAACCCGCGTAGATTCTTTGGCATAGCTGCCGCCCACCATATAATAATGGAATCTTTGATCTTTGTCATCGTTTCCGTAATTGTAATTGTCACCTACATAGAAATTCCATTTTTGATTCAAATTGTATTCAACCAGAGCTGCCGCCCAGTTTTTTCTGTCCCTTTTTGTCTGAAGATGCTGCAATTCAAAACGAACCGAATTTTTTGAATTGAATTTATACAGGAAATCTCCTACCACTACATTTGCAATGATGTGCGAGTAATTTCCGCCTTCTACGATCGCCTTGTCATAATACTGGTGCATATAGGTGATAATCGATGAAAATTTTGGGGTCCATTTTTTATTGATTTCAAAATTCACATCGTGAAAGAATTTACGTCCAAAATCAAAGAAATTGGTGGTGTATTCATCGCCGGCCGCATTGAATTCTGCATTCAAACCGTTCCAATATGAACCGTTGACTGCCAGTTTGGTACCGTACTGACCACCCAAAGTTGATCCCTTTTTGAAATTATAGAAAATATCGATCTGACCACCGATTTCACCCACTTCCTTTTTCTCAAAATTAAGATTCGGTTGAGCCTGATAAACATAGATATTGGTCAGCATATAATCGTGCTGACGGGTCAGCGCCGGAAGATAGTTTACTATCGCCTCATTATACACGTTTGCAGCAGGCTCGCTCATATCTCTCTGAGCATAAAGCCCCATATTCTCCAATCTTCTGAAGGTGGTGTTGATTCCAAATCCTTTGGCTGAATAACCCAGATTGAACAGGAAACCGTTGCCGTCATAATATTTGTCAGAAGCTATACCGTTGTTGAACACCGGCTGTTCTTCTTTATAAACATATTCTACATTTGCATAGATACCCGATTTGCCGTTGTAGCCCAATCTTCCTGAATAATTACCTGAAGTTTTCGGGAAATCTTTTGCAGGTCCTGTGTATTTTTCATACTGACCCACATAGCTGAATCCGGCAGTAATCGAATTTGAAGAATCTTCATTTTTAAACAATCTCAAAAGGTTGGTCTCCAAATCCACACCTCCGACCGTTCCTTCGGTGGTTTCAAAACCAAGTCTCGGGTTACCGATCAGACCTTTGATGGTTGTATAATCGTTTGGTGTATAGGTCACTCTCAAACCTTTGATCGCATTGTTGATACCGATCTGACGGTCTTCCCAACTTCTGAGAATCATACCGCTTCCAAACTGCTCATAAAAATAACCTGCTGTTACGTCGATTTGCTCACCTTTATAATTGACATAATAGGTGGCTATCTTGTTGTCATTGAATCTTTCCGAATAACCGAGAAGTGCAGTCGGCAGATAAGCCTCGTACTGAAGACCTGCAGAAAACTTGCCATAGGTATAGTCCAATCTTACATAGTTGTTTGAACGGAATGGATCATCTGGTCTTTCAAACCCCAGGTCTTCGTCCGGCTGATACCATTGTGAAGTGGATTCTATTCCTCCCGAAAAAGTTCCCCCTCCTACTTCAACCTGTCCAAAAGCAGTTGTTGAAATCAATAATACTGCTGTAAGCGTTCCAAATATTTTTCTCATGTGATTTTAAAATTAATTCTGATTAATTGGAGTTCTCCTTTATTTTCTCGTAAAATTCGTCCTCGGCTCCGGGCTGATATCCCAAATGCTGATACCTGATTTCACCGTTTCTTACAACCAGTGAAAAAGGAGGTGTCGAAAAATTCAGCATCCTTTTCAATTCATTGTTGGTGTCGAGCAGGATATTGAAATCCCATCCTTTTCCGTTGACCATCGGACGAACTCTGCTGACGGTTTTTGAATCATCAATCGAAATTGCAAAGAATTTAACGCCGGTTTCTTCTACCCAGTCATCAATTACTTCGTTGATTGCATTGAGTTCGAGCATACAGGGGCCACACCAGGTTGCCCAAAACGATATTGCAACCGGTCCCTCCTGACTCAGTGCATTGATATCGACTTTATTGCCTTCAATGTCGGTCAAAATCATATCCGGAAAACGGGATTCCTGACCAAATGAAAACGACACCACTGCCATAAAAAGCAGGATTGAGAATAACTTTTTTGCCATAATTATTTAATTGTGTGTTAATTTTGCGCTAAATTAGCAAATTTAGAATTTCTTTCTATGAAAAAACTGAATAAACTAACACATCTTTTCATTTTAATGATTATGTCCACCGGTCTGATGATCAGTTGCGGGACAGAAGAGGAAGTAGGCGATGCCTCACTTGAATTGACTTTGAGCAGCAGCTCAGTTCCTGTTGGAAGCGAAATCAGCTTTCAGCTTATGTCGAGTATCGACGGTGATGTAAGTGCTTCAAGCACTTTTTATGTGAACGGTGTCGAAATCAGCGGAAGCACTTTTATTCCGACCGCAGCCAACGATCACAACGAAGTTTATGGTGTTTATGACGGTAAAACAAGTGCGGTCAAGACTTTTTCATCGACCGATGTTGTACCTTCTGCATACACCCAAAAAGTGCTGGTTGAAGACTACACCGGAACCTGGTGCGGATACTGTCCGAGGATGATTACCATCGTTCACTATCTGACCCAGTTCAACCCGAATATCATTCCGATTGCAATCCATTGTCCGGGAGCGCCTACCGATCCGTGGGCATACGAATTTGCACTTGACATGACCAATCCTGCAAACTATGATGCACAGGGACAGCCAAGAGGAAAGATCAATCGTATATACGAACTCGATCAGTTGAAAAATATTCAACCTTGTCCAAATGATCCTGAAGGATACTATCCGCAATTGCTTCCTTATCTGAATCAGCAGGCTTCACTGGGTCTTGGAATCAATTCAACATTGAACGGAAACAATCTGAACATCAGTGTAAAGGTAGGGTTTGCTACCGATTCGGTTCCGGACGCAAGACTTGTGGTGACACTGATTGAAGACGGACTGGCTCATGATCAGGCCAATTACATCGCCGGTTCAGGATGGACCTGTGACCCCGAATTTGATTATGCAAATATGCCGCATACCATCCCGAACTTCCCTCAGGAGCATGTATTGCTGAAGGCATACACCGACATATACGGAGATGTCATCCCACAAAATCAGATTGCCGACGGAACTGTTTGGACAAGAGATTTCAATGTACAGCTTCCGCCCAATGTAACCAATTCAAACAATCTGACAATTGTTGCATTTGTATTGGGCAACGGAGACCAAATCAAAACCAGAGAAGTAATCAACGTGCAAAGCGCAAAAGTTGGAACCAATCAGGATTTTGACTGATTCATAAGATTACAAAATACAGAAAGCCCGAAGTGATTCGGGTTTTTTTGTTTTGGGAAATTAAAATATTCTCAGCCAAAGACCGTTTTGATTTCAGATTGGTTGAGGATATGTCTTTTCGATTCTATATACTGTCGGTTTTTGTGATTTTGGCTGTCCGCTTAAAATCTCAGGATCCCTATATCTTCAGCAATGATCCGTATAGCGGTATCAGTGCGGTCGGCATCTCTCCCACCCAACCTTTTTTGAATCCAAACCAGTGGGATCTCAATCTGATTTCAGAAGATGTTTTTGTACAAAACCGATACGGCTATATTTCAAAATCGAGTCTGCTCGGTCTGACCGGCGGAGATGTCAAAGAAGCAGATATCAAACACGGCATAACCGGCGAAAACACAAAGAAGGTCTGGGATTATTACAACCATGACCAAACCGGATTTCACTTCAGCTCCGAACTGATGGGGCCTTCGTTTTCGTTTAATTTCAAATTGGGCGAAAGAAATTTTTCGGCCGGACTGTTTTCAAAACTCAGAACACAGACTTCGATTGTCAAAGTCGATAATTATTTGAAATACACCAATCAGCAGATTGTCGAACCGGTGCTATACAATCTCGGCGAATTTGAAACCTCATTTATGAACTGGACAGAAGTCGGTCTGAATCTTTCGACAGATATTTTTCAGTCTTCAGAAAATTTCTGGGTGGTGGGTGTCAATCTGAAATATCTTGGCGGAAATGATGCTTATGTTATTAAAAACCGGCAAAATGCTTTGATGAGAAGAGAATTTGTTCCCGATCCCGAAGATTCGACCCGAAATATCAAAAATCTCTATGTCTCAAATTTTGATGTCGAAGCTGCTTATTCGACCGGATATGATTTTGAAAACGACCAATACAGGTACAAAAAGAACGGAAAAGGTTTTGGCGTTGATATTGGTATGGCAGTGGTTGATTTTGGCGAATATGATCAGGCCTATAATTTCAAAATGGGTTTGAATCTGCTCGATATCGGCGCAGTCACTTTTGACGGTTTTGTGCATCGGTTTACCGGCGATGATTTTCAGTACACCAACAATCCGGCGCTCGAAGTCGATTTTGAAAATCCGGAGCAGTTTGCACAGATCATCAGTCAGGAAATATATGGCAATCCCGAACAGTCGCTGATTTCAAACGAATTCAAAATCGGTTTGCCGACCGCGCTTCATTTCAATGCCAGCAAAAGCATTTCGGCCGAACAGTATTTGAGCCTTGACTGGATACAGCGCACACCGATTTTTGAAAACAGTTTGAGGCGAAGCAATATCATCAATCTGTCCTATCTGTATTCGATTCATAAAATGGCATACGGTTTTTCAATTTCGGCTTATGAATATCAAAATCTTCAGTTGGGTGCGTTTTTCAGATTCGGGCCAGCGATCATCGGAAGCGAAAATGTGCTGCCGATGCTGATTCCACACAAGAAACTGCATGGAGCCGATTTTTATTTCGGACTGAAAATCTATCCTTTCAGAAATCGGGATATGGAAAGAAGAAGCCGTGAAAAGTGCAAATGCTGATCTTATTTTTCAAAATGATTTTTGACAAATTCAATCACCTTCAGCATTGCCAGTCTTGAAACTTGGAGGATGAAATCGTCTCTGTCGAGATACGGAAAAAAATAATTTTTTGTCAAAACCGAATTTCCGTCGGTCACCGCAATCCAAACTGTTCCCACTTCCTTTCCGTCCTCACCCTTTGCCGGACCGGCCACACCGGTGGTTGAAACCGACAGATCGGTATTTAATTTTCTGACCGCAGATTTTGCCATTTCGACTGCAACTTCTCTGCTGACAACGGTTTGTTTTTCAATCAGTTCTTTTGGAATTTCGAGCAGTGACTCTTTGATTTCGGTCGAATAAGAAACCACCGAACCTTTGTACCAGACAGAACTTCCGGATACCGATGTGATCAGATGGGCGATCATTCCACCGGTACAGCTTTCGGCGGTCGAGATGGTCAGTCCCGCTGCTTTCAATTTGCTGCCGAGAACTTCCTCGGTGGAACCGCTGACCGCAGAATCCAGATGATCGCCAAGCAGCGGAATCAGTTTTTCGACTTCAGCATCGATCTGTTTCTGAAGTTTGATTTTGTCATTGTCTTTGCCGGTAATCCTGAGTTTCACCTTTCCTCTTTCGGGCAGATAGGCAAGGTGAAGATTATTGGGAAGTCGGTTTTCCCAGTCAGAAATTGCAATCGCCAACCGGCTTTCGGGAAAATTTGAAACTGACAGAAAATGATGAATCACAAACGGAAGATCAAATTTCTTTTGAAGTCTGGGAATCACTTCGGTTTTGATCAGATTTTTCATTTCAAACGGAACACCGGGCAGATTGATGATCACACAATCGCTGTATTCAGTCCAAATTCCGGGTGCTGTTCCGAGCGGATTGTGAAGCGCTGACGACTTTTTGGGCAGAAGCGCCTGGTCGTGATTCAGACCGTTCATCGGAAAATTGATCTTCTTTAATCTTTTTTCCAGATCTTCCAAAACCGCAGGATCGATTACCATTTCGGAACCTATAAAATCGGCAAGCGCCTTTTTGGTCAGATCGTCATTGGTCGGGCCGAGTCCGCCGGTCATAATGATCAGATCGCTGTCGGGACAGAGTTTCTGAAGAGCTTCAATAATCAGTTTATGCTGATCGTGAATTGAAATAATTTCATCGACCTCCAGACCGATCCGATTCAGCTGCTGCGCAATAAATGCTGAATTCGAGTCCACAACCTGTCCAAAAAGGATTTCATCGCCAATGGTAACAATTCTGACTTTCATAATTTTATTCGAATCAAACCAACCGCAGTTGCGGTTTAGCCAAAGTTAAGTCAACAATTAATTTATTTTAAAATATTCAAATTATTTTTAACTCGAATCATCATTTCATTTTCTAGTGATCCGTCACTTAAAATAATTGTGTCTTTTGTATAATGGATGATTTTTAATGTATCTGCTAATAATATCATTGTGGAATCATTATCAATTTTCCATTTCCAAATATTATCAATTTCAGAAGACGGGTAATCTGAAAATATTCTCCGCTCATTTTTAGATTTGTTGAATGAATATTTTGTCAAATTCCCGTTTTTTTCAAACTTAAACGTAAATCCGTGCTGATCTGCATCACTTCTTGGCCATTCATAATCCCAAAACTGATAATCTTCACCACTTATCAAATTCGATAACTCCTTTTCTTTTGTTAAAGAATTACAACCCAAAAACACAAATGATACAATTGTTAATAGCGATATCGGTTTCATTATTTAATCCTGATGTTTTTTCATTTTTAAATTTCTCCCAAACAAAATTATTCCACCGGCAAAAAAATACTTTTTCTGAAAAATTTCATCGCCGATTGTAACAATTCTGACTTTCATAATTTTATTCGAATCAAACCAACCGCAGTTGCGGTTTAGCCAAAGTTAAGCAGAATCGGTGAAAGTTTTTGAAAATCAATTTTTGAAGAAACATTTTCTTTTGACATTCTGTTTTGGCTATACATATACGACCCGCGTTGAGGGTCGGAACTGAAAAAATTTTCTCCTAATAAAAGGTTCAAAGACCAATTTCATTCAGTAAAATGTGAAGGAATTATAAAACACAAAACCAACCCGCAGGTTGGCTTTGAGTTTCTGAAATATTTTCTAAAACCTACTGAAAATAAGTTTTTATGATTTGATTTCTGACAAATGTCCCAATGTGAAACATTACCTCTATGGTCGTTCTAATAAACCCTGCTCGAATATCACCCCCAAATCTTTTTCTAATCACGATAGGAATAAGTTATTGTTCGTTTTGATATGTTTATTATGATTGATTGCCTTGTTCCACCTGAGTCAGAAAAGATATTTAAATAATAAATATTGTTATCCGCAACTGAATATTTTTTTAAATCAATATCCTTTAATAATTGTTTCATTGATTCTTCTGTCAATCCCACCTCCAAAACTTTAGTCATATTACCTATACCAATACTACTTTCATGTCTTATAACCGTATAATCTCGCAATTTAACGCCCATAAAAGATTCAAGTTCACGCACATCAATATCTAAAGAAGTGTTGCATGAAATAAATGTGGAGATAATTAATAAAAATTTTATGTGTTTCATCATTTAATTATTTAATTGTAGCCGTTCCAAATAAACTGTATCCAATAGCTTTGCCCTCCCATTCTCATACTAACATATAGCCCTCCATTAAATGTGGCAATATCTCTTGAAAATCCTCGAATTGATTGCTCCCAATTCATATTAAAATCATATTCATTGGGTAATGCCATTACTTTATTTCCTCCTATATAAACGACATCTATAGTTCCATATACCAAGCCTTCGCTTCTGTTTCCACCAACAAGTCTATCAATACTTGATAGTCTAACACGTCTGCCGGGATTACCTTGATGAATAAAATCTGGGTTTTCAAAATCACTAACCTTTAAGAAAGACAAATCTATTTTACTTAATCTTACATCAACCGGCTCTCCCTTGCCCAATCTTTAATGCCAAATAGCCTCTTCAAATGTTAAATATTCATCATTATTAAGCCACCAACATTTCGGACAAGGATTTTTATTTCCAATAGCAGCCCCGTCAAATCCTTCTGGCAGTGTATTGTCTTCAAAAATATTATTCTCTTTAATTGAACCATCTGAATCTATCGGATCATTTGAAATGTTTGGTATCTGTGATGACAAATAATCGGCTTCTACTTCAGAATCTGACAAACCACCGTTATCTTCCTGTGCTCCACCGGCGCCTATACTAACACCAGTACCCAGAACCGTCAGACTACCCACCTTCATTCCGCTTTGCTCAAATACGCTTCCAATCTCCGGTGCCGCCCCGCTCGGGTCTGTCCAGAACACAGGATTGTTGTCAAAAGCACTGTATGGCGACATGGAGTGGTG
>Ga0172382_10000292_pt1 | contig 93266 bp, 73 predicted proteins | sample Leawel138RmetaG_FD_122245 | JGI IMG/M metagenome (GOLD analysis project Ga0172382, IMG submission 122245) | Leachate microbial communities from a municipal landfill in Southern Ontario, Canada - Leachate well 138R metaG | ecosystem: Engineered > Solid waste > Landfill > Unclassified | place... | reverse complement strand
GGAAAGAATCTACAATAAAGTCCGTCCCCATCGTGCCCTGGACAACCTGACCCCTTATGAGTATATTCAACAAAGCCACCCTCGATGATCTCCAAATAGTCTCATATGTATTGAACCCATACATTAATTTGACATTTAGAGAGGGAGTTCTTATAATCGAAACAGAAACAATTACCCATACCAAAAGAGAGTGAAAAATGAAAAATAACCGGCAAAACATTTTCTTGTGTTTACTTGTTGGGTCAATCATCACGCTTTCCTGCAGACTCCCCTTGAGCGCGTTAAAAAACTTAATAGAAAGTGATTCACAAGAAACCACCCTGGATGTCCCCTCGAAAGCCCCCATTCCAATTGCTGTTGAACAGGATACGACTCTGGGTGGGCTGGAAGGTGAGCCTGCCCGGGTTCAAATTCCAGCAGGCGCCTTTATGACAGATGCTTCAGCGTCCATAAGCTATTCGGATGCTCTGCCGGCTTTACCGGAAGAAGGCTGGGTAGGGCTTGGAGCATCCCTGAGTGTGGAGCTTGAAAGCGAGCAAACCCGTTCTGACCAACCCATGCAGGTCAGGATGGAATTTGATGCTACCGGGATCGAGGAACCCGGCGAAGTGTTTGTTGGTTATTTCAATGAACAGCATGGCTGGTACTTTTTTGAACCTGATTCGGTCGACCTGGATCAGGGTGTCTTGACCTTTACCACCTTCCATTTCAGCCTGAATGCGCCATTTTCAGCTGATGAAGCCAAACGGATAGATAAATACCTGGACAAAAAAGCCACCGAAACCTTTGTGAAAGAGAATTCACTGGGCAAATCTCAGGGAGAGGTGGAAGCAATGGTAAAAACAATCCTGGAACAAGGTGTGGGGATAAACGATAACCGGGTGGTGGAGATCATCATAAAGGGCGTTGTTGAACAAATGCCTTTAGGCAATATCGCTGTTGCCATATATGATCATGATTCTGAAGAATTAACTCAAGCCACGTTGGAAGAAACATTTAAAGCTCTTGGAAATTATGTCGCATCGGACGATAACCTGCTAAAAGAAATCACCAGTGACAAAGTAAAAATCTTTGCGAATAGCCTGTCACACAATGCAATGCTTGTCTTCGATTTAAATAAATTTGCAAACCGGGTTGTTGAATTGTCCAATGAAGTCATCACCAACGTCTGGTTTAATCCTGAGATTGAAAAAGCCTTCCAGGTATATAAGAATGGTGCAGAAGGTGGATGGTTTGGCTATTCGGTAGATGCGCGGGATTGGGACCAATTGTCTGTGCAGATGCGTGGCATTTTCGCGAAAGTGCAATCGGATTATCTATCCTCTTACTGTAGCCGTCGTGGGATCAACCCTGACCAATTGAGCGAAGACGAAAGAAACGCCATTGCGCATAATGGTATGGAAGCATTGAAAGCAAAATTTGATGATCGCCTTTCGAACCAGGAAAAGATTGATGAAATCAAGGCTAAGCAGGAACAGCTGATCGAATTGTTTGCAAATCAACAGCTCCTGATTCGGGAAAGCGTAAATCCGATGTATGCCGGAAATGAGGACCTCGAAACGCTGATGAATCGTTTGTTTCTGATGACTGAGAAAATTATGCGGGATACTGGCAGATCAGAGATTATCTTCCACTCCTTTGATGAAAACATTGATCGACCGGGCACCCAGATTTATGGTCAACAAATCGCAAATTTGGTGCGGACATGGTATATTAACAGGGAGATAAGCCCTGAACAGGCTGAAAAAGCCTATCACCAGGCGCTCATCGATATGGGATTGATCGAAGATGAAAATTTGATCCATGGTGTTGAGCCCCAGAAGGTTACTTGCACCGGTGATTATGTGTCAACATTTACAGAAGTCTATGAAGATGAATCAGCTCGCGTATGCTCATTTACGATGCCATTCTCCATTGAATTTTGGAATGTTGGGGCTTTGGGCGGGGCTGAATATTCAGGGGCAAGTTTAACCTGGTCATTTGTGAATTTTAAATATGCTGATTGCAGTATAGATAATTTGGAAGAGCGAGTTTCAACCGGTGAATTTTCAGGAGGACCTAACGGTCATGCAACCATTGGATGGGCGAACTTCAGTTTAAACTCAGGCGCGACAGCTTCCGTTTCATATAGCGATGAAGATGAATATGTTTCAGGATCTTGCACCATTCTCAACCCCTCAGCCTTTTCAGGTTGGAAGTGACCATAAAGGACGCCCTTACCGGAAAAACTCACGTTTCACTGACAGATTACTCTCTGTAATCTGTATTTTATTCTTAGTAACCAACCTTATGTTATGGGTTGGTTTTTCCTTACCGTGGCGTGTGCAAGCACAGGGGGACGACACATTGATCGTTCTTCCGCCAGATACCACCGGTTTTCCCCTTCTTTCCACACAAATTAAACCCAAATTGATCCCCGGAGCGGCGACGCCCCCACTGCAAAGGGAAGACCTGATCGTACTGGAAGATGAAAGGAGTGTTGAGGTCATCAGCCTGGAAAAGCGGCGTGGCGGCGTTCACTTTACCCTGGTGATCAACAGCGACAGGCGCCTGGATGTGCGCGATGCCAACGGCGAATCACCCTATCACCGCATCCAGTTGGCTTTTTCTGACTGGGTCCAGGAGCATCGCTTCAGCTCAGAAGACTCCCTTTCACTGGTGGTGCAGGAAGGCTCGCTGATTCGCAACAGCCATGACCGCCATAACTGGGTAGAAGCGCTGCAGAATTATCAGCCCAATTTTCGCAGCATGGCGCCCGATCTGGTCAGCCTTGAATTGGCTTTGGGACTGTCTGAAGAACGGGTTGTGCCCTTTGGGGTGGATAAAGCCCTGCTGTATATCACGCCCCCGCCTGCACCCGAGGAAATCACTCCCTTATTGACCCTGGCAGAAACAGCCCGTGCCGCTGAAATCCAGGTGCATGTGTGGATGCTGGGTGAAGAATTCTTCCTCAACAATGACCAGGGCAAGGCGTTGATTAACCTGGCAAACGCCACCGGCGGTGATTTTTTTCATTACACCGGCGCCGGCGCTCCCCCCGCCCCGGAACGTTATTTTGAGGATATTGGCGTTTATTATGATCTGACTTTTGTGTCCGGCATCCGCCAGGAGGGCAATTATGCCATCAGTGTTGGAACTGTGGACGGCGCACTGCATGGCGAGAGCAGTGAATTTTATCTCAATGTCCACGCACCCAAGCCAATTTTAATCAACCCGCCGCCGACGATCACCCGCTCGGCACCCCAAAATTGGGATGAGAATCTTGAAAACCTCCTTCCCGAGAGTGTGGCGATTGAAATCATGCTGGAGTTCCCCGATGGTTATCCGCGTGATTTGAGTTTCAGCCGTTTGTTCGTGGATGGGCAGATGGTGGATGAACGCACTGAAACGCCGTTTGAGCTTCTGACCTGGGATCTGTCCGCTGTGGACAAAACGGGCGAATACGTGATCCAGGTGGGGGTGGAAGATACCTTGGGACTTTTTGGTGAAACGATCCTGACCCCGATCCGGGTTGAGCTGAGCGCGCCCGAAACCGAATCCCCGCGGCCTGTTCAACACATTGGTCTAATACTTGTTTGGGTGGTATTGGCTGGGGCAGCCTTGATTTTGGTTATTTGGGGAGCGCTAAGTTTTTTTCGCTCGAGGTTTGCGCAGCGCTTCTTTAATAAGCTGTTTTCATCCAGGTCGATATCCACTGCTGAGAAATCAACTGAGCCAGAAGATCAGGGCGGGCCCTTTGCCAGCTTGCTCCCCCTGGAGGGTGGGATTTCAGGCTGGAAACAGGCTGCCATTCAGATTAAGCAGGCGCGCACGGTCATCGGCAGCGACCCGGAGCGCGCCAGCCTGCTCCTTAGCGGTGATACTATTGATGGATTACACGCATGCTTACACAGTGAACAGGGTGCTTTCTGGCTGATGGATTGCGGATCCAGGAGCGGCACCTGGATTAACTACAACCCGATTGGTAGTCAGCCGGTAGAATTGCATCCTGGCGACCTGATCCACATAGGCTCGGCAGGATTTCGGTTTACAATCATTGATGTGGAATCGCCGCCCGGTGCTACGATTGAAAAATACAAACTGGAATGATGACCAATCTTAATCAAGCCCATCTGGATATTGCTGCTGCCAGTCACCCCGGCCTGGTTGGCAAAAATAATGAAGACCGTTACAGTGTATCGGCTTTTATGACTGGCTTCAGGGGAAAGGTGCCGGCGGTGTTCGCCATTCTGTGCGATGGGATCGGTGGGCATCGCGCCGGTGAGATCGCTGCGCAACTGGGTGTGACAACCGTTACCGAGGTCATTACAGCCAGTGATGGGCTTCAGCCGTTAGAAACCCTGGAAAATGCCATCCACCGCGCCAATCATGCCATCTTTGAGGCTTCTCTTTCAGTACAGGGGCATAGGGGCATGGGCACAACCTGTGTCTGTGCCTGGGTGATCGCCGACAGGCTGTACACCGCTAACCTGGGTGATTCTCGAATTTACCTGCTGCGCGGAGAGCACATCATGCAGCTTACGACGGATCACACCTGGCTGCAGGAAGCCTATGATGCCGGGATCATCAGCGATGCACACGGCGGGGAGCACCCAAACGCGCATGTCATCCGCCGTTATTTGGGCTCCGCCAGGGCCCCCCAGCTCGATTTCCGGTTGTGGTTTTTTGACGGCGAAAGCGACGCTGAGGCAGTCGAGAACCAGGGCTTACCTCTTGAAGCGGGAGATACCCTGCTGTTATGCAGTGACGGTCTGACAGACCTCGTCTCTGATCATGAGATTCAGCGCCTGGTCAAGTCTGCTCCGTTGGACCGTGCACCCGGGGCGCTGATTGACCTGGCGAATGCGCGCGGCGGGCATGATAACACAACCGTTGTGCTGCTCAGGGTTCCTGGGGAGCAGGATCAACCGGCGAACCGCTTTCGCAAGGGTCGGATCCTGCGTGGCTGTGTAGCCGGGCTGGTCCTGATGGGTTTGCTGACCCTGGCGATATACTTTGGTCTACGCTGGCGAGCACCGCGTTTTGATTTGCATGGGTCGCCAACGTCTGTTGCAACCCGTGTACTTTCCACCCAGCAGCCGGGGACGCCTTCTGCAGCTGAAACGGTACCGGCTGTGATTGAAGCCAGCCCGTCCCCAGGTCAAGAGCAAGGTCCTACCCTTACGCCCTGGCCGACTCATACCCTGCAAAATGAGTAGCTCGCGCTTGCCTTCGCACACGGTCTGGGCCTGCTGATGCAGCTTAAGAGAATGTGTTGGGAGCGGCTGAAATTTTAGCAGCAACACGACTCGTGAAGTTATTGCATCTTTAGTCGTGAAGGGTATGATTAAGTTTTGTCTGGTAGAAACCGGCTATTGATGTTAGAATTTTTAACCCGGAGGGATGGCCGAGTGGTTTAAGGCGCCTGTCTTGAAAACAGGTGTGGGTTTACGCCCACCGTGGGTTCGAATCCCTCTCCCTCCGCCTTGAAGTTTGAGGGTAAAATAAACAAGTGAAGATCGGGGAGGTGCCAGAGTGGTTGATTGGGGCCGCCTGCTAAGTGGTTGTTGGGTTTGAAGCTCAACCGGGGGTTCGAATCCCCCCCTCCCCGCTAAAGGATCAGGCTCGCAATGGAAATTTGCGAGTTTGTTTTTTAACTGCTGGCCATTCAAACCCCGGGGGCCTGTCCACAAACATAGACCCCCAGGGCAATAAAACCTCGGGGGTCTGACCGCAAATTAAGATCCCCTGGGTTTACGTTAAACCTCACCTGCCTGGCAGTCAAACTCCGGGGGTCTAGCCCAAACAATGACCTCCGGGGTTTATGTTAAACCTTCACCTGCCTGACATTCAAACCCCGGATTCTGACCGCATACTAAGACCCCCAGGGTTTATGTTGAATCTTTACCTGGCTGGCATTAAAACCCCGAAGGTCTTACCGCAAACAAAGACATCCGGGGTTTATGTTGAATCTTCTCCTGCCTGGTATTCAAACCCCGGATTCTGACCGCATACTAAGACCCCCAGGGTTTATGTTGAATCTTCACCTGCCAGGCATTCAAACCCCGCGGGTCTGAAAAGACGATACTTAATTTTCTCTCCAAGCAACCATCGGGGATTGTCAAATCCCGATTAATTATTCACAAACAACTGGCATTCCATACCCGCCTGGCGGTGACCGGTCACACTGCAGTAGTAAAAGAAAGTGCCTGCCTGGTCGACGGTGAATTGAATGGTCTCTTCCTGTCCAATTTCACTGAATACGGACGTGGCTGCATTGAACTCATCAATCACGAAATCGTGGAAGCGTCCATCATCGTTAATCAGGGTGATTGCGACGGTGTCGCCCACGTTGGCAGTCAGGTCCGGGTTAATCTGCCCGTCAATTTCGCCTCCCACGCCGATGAAGATCAATTGACCATCAGCGGCGCCTGTTTTCAGGGTGTAATGTATCTCTGCCTCGAGTGCTCCTTCGGCGGTGTTATGGGCTAGGGCAGCCGGGCTGCAAGCCGCCATCAGAAAAATACCGACCAGGACGAGGAAGGTAAACAGTTTTTGACTACCTGAGATATTGTTCATGAGAATCTCCTTTTCTATTATTATAATTTAGACCATATTTGTCTCTATTATAACATAATTGATTGAAATCACCAAGCATCCGGACAACTTTTCTAATTCAATATATAGGTAAACAACTTAAAGCTGAAGGGGTTGACCGCTGATGGGTGGCAGATTGCTCCTATGTCCTAATTTCTGCTACCTAATTCTGCTACCTAATTCTTGCTACCTGATTCCTACTACCTGATTCCTAATTACCTGTTTCCAAATTCCTACTCACCTTCCACCACCCACCCAATGTGATTTAAGTCATATTTTCAATTGTGTTCTCCATGTTAGAATTAAGCTGTAAACAAAATTGAATACAAGGAGACGACCAACTATGAAAGATGCAATGTTCTGTTTCCAGTGCCAGGAAACGATGCGCAATACGGGCTGTACTTCGCGGGGCGTGTGCGGGAAGCCCGCCGAGGTAGCCAACCTGCAGGATTTATTGATCTATTTACTTAAAGGCATCGCCTTTTGGGGCACCCGCGCCCGGGACATGGACGTAATCCACGAAGACACCAACATCTTCGTTGCCCAGGCCCTGTTTGCCACCATCACCAATGCCAATTTCGACCCCGATCGGTTTGTTGAATATATCCGTGAAGCCATTCAACGCCGTGAGGAACTGCGCGCTGAAGCCCAGGCGCGCTGTGAGGAACTGCACGGCAATCCCTGCACGGGCACCGGTCCGGATTGGGCTGGCTGGCAGCCGGAATCCTACGAGATCGAAGTTTTGCTGGAAAAAGCCAACCAGGTTGGCGTGATGGTGGATGAGACCTTGAATGAGGACATCCGCTCGCTGCGCGAACTGATCACCTACGGGTTAAAAGGTATGGCAGCATATGTAGAGCACGCTTACGTGCTTGATGTAACCAATTCAGAACTGCTGCACTTCATTCAAGAGATGCTGGAAGCCACCACCAACGACAAGCTGACCGTCGAGGAATTGACCAACCTGGTTCTCAAAACCGGGGAAATGGGGCTGCGCGCCATGGCCCTGCTGGACCAAGCCAACACAGACACCTATGGTCACCCCGAACCCACGCAGGTCTTTTTGGGTGTGCGTCCCGGACCGGGCATCCTGGTTAGCGGGCATGATTTGCGGGACCTGGACGAATTGCTTCAACAAACCGAGGGCAGCGGCGTGAATGTCTACACCCATGGCGAGATGCTGCCCGCCCAGGCTTACCCGGCGTTTAAAAAGTACGCCCACTTTGCTGGCAATTATGGCGGTTCATGGTTTCATCAACGGGAAGAATTCGAAACCTTTAACGGCCCGATCCTGATGACCACCAACTGCATTGTCACAGCCAGAGACAGCTATCTCGGCCGACTCTTTACCACCGGCCAGGCTGGATATCCCGACGCCATCCATATCCCGGACCGCAAGGCTGGCGAACAGAAGGATTTCTCAGGGCTGATCGAGCTGGCGAAAACCTGTGCGGATCCGCAACCGCTGGAAGATATCACCATCACCACCGGCTTTGCCCGCAACACCGTCCTGGCTCATGCCGGCACGGTCGTCGACGCGGTTAAAGCCGGCGACATTCAGCGTTTTGTGGTCATGGCGGGTTGTGACGGGCGACATAAGACCCGGCAATATTACACCGATGTTGCGGAAGCCTTGCCGGATAACACCGTGATCCTGACCGCCGGGTGTGCCAAGTATCGCTACAATAAGCTCGACCTGGGCGAGATCAACGGCATCCCGCGCATATTGGATGCCGGGCAGTGCAACGACTCCTATTCGTTGATCCGCACGGCGCAGTCGCTGGCTGAGGTCTTCGAGGTTGCCGATGTCAACGACCTGCCGATCTCATACGACATTGCCTGGTACGAACAAAAAGCGGTCATCGTGCTGCTGGCGCTGCTCTACCTGGGCATCCGCAAGATCCGTCTGGGCCCCACACTGCCTGCGTTCCTATCGCCAAACGTGATCGATGTGCTGGTGAAGAACTTCAACCTGATGCCGATCGGCACCGTTGAAGAAGACGTAGCGGCAATGATGGCCGGGAATTAATCATCAATTTCAAACCATTCGCAGGGTGCGCCCCGAGCAGGAAATCCGCGCACCCCGCGAATAGAAAAAATTAAGGAAGTCAATTTTTCAAATGATTGAAGAAGTTTTTACGCTGGCGCAGGGCCCACAACGAACTGTTGAGAAGGTTATCCAGGATAACAACGTGGATTATATCCACATGCTGTTCAACAAAGACGAAGGACTGCCGCTGCATTACTCAAACTCCAATGTATATATGACTGTTTTGCAGGGCATGCTCACCATCGGGTTGAACGACCAGGACGATCATATTTACCCGGCAGGCACGCTGTTAATAATCCCCTACAAAACAAAAATGAACGTCAGGAATACCCACGAAAATTTGCTGGAATTGCTGGTGATCAAAGCTCCGGCACCGAAAAACTATCCCCAATAAGAAGTTGTGTAAAGTTATCCTTTCAGAATCTATTGATTCCAACCAACCCGAACGTTGCTTGATAGAGTGGCGGAAGAAATATAACCCTAAGAGTTTTGGGTCAAATAATCAAGGGGCTTTTTGAGTTGCGTAAAAAGTATACCTATTGTATAATTTAATGGTCTTGTGTTTCATGTGGAGTACTTGTTTTTTGGAGTTGATCAAGGGGTAATTTGTGGAAAATTATTTTGTTGCTTTAGGAGGAGGCAATGAAATTGGCGCCAGTTGTTACTTGATTCATGTTGGTGATTCAAACATTTTAATTGATGCAGGGTTGCGTCTCCACAGCAAACAGGCTTTCCCAGATTTCGTGAGATTGGGGGAATTATTAGGTAGCATTACGCAACTTGATGCCTTTTTATTAACACACGCACATTTAGATCATTGTGGCGCACTTACTCGCCTTCAATATGAACACCCCTCTTTAGCAAAATTTACAACCGCTCCTACAAAAGCTTTGGCAAAGATAATGCTTACGGATGCTATTCGAGTTGCTAAAAGACACAAATCTGAAGATTGGAGCATTGTAGAAACCACAGAGAACCTTCTTGGTGATGCCTTTGATTCCTTCACCTCTGTTAATTTTTGGGAATCTTATCAACTTGGCGAAAGTGATAGTTATTGTATTCCTCTGCCCGCCGGCCACATTCTGGGAGCCGCCAGCTTTCTAATTGAGATAGAAGGTCGAAGAATATTGCACACTGGGGATTTCAGTTTGCATGCCCAAAGAACTATTCATGGAATGGATTTAGGTGAGATTCAAGATATTGATTTATTGATCATAGAATCCACCTACGCTTATCAGCCGTATTTTATTAACGAAACAATCTTTGAGCAGCAAGCTAATTTAGTTAGGATGGTTAGCAACATAGTCAACTTAGGTGGAAATGTTCTTATTCCAGCATTTGCTTTGGGGCGAGCTCAAGAAATAACATCCCTTTTTAATTATTATTTTGAGCAACATCTCGTTGAGCCTTTCCCAATATTGTTGGATGGATTAGTTCAACCAATTTCGGATATTTACAATCAATATAGAGACTATTTAGACGAGTACCTTCGATTGCGAAATGGGCATGCCATTTATTCACAATGGATTCATCCGAATACCGGTAGACGTTTATTGATTGTTGATCAAGATATCACTGAACCTATGTGCATCATAGCTAGCTCCGGCATGCTTCTGGAACATACTCGCTCGGCCCATTATGCTCAACAATTATTGCCTCACCCTCAAAATGCAATAATCTTTTCCGGCTACCTGGATGAAGAGAGTCCTGGAAAAATATTGAGTGCTATGGAAAAAGGTGCTTCAATAAACTTAAACAAGAAAGATATACCAATTCGCGCAGGAGTACACAGATACCACATGTCTGCACATGCCCCGTCACAAGATCTCTGTTCCATAATGGAACACCTCCGACCGAAACAGATTATTTTGACACATGGGAATTACAGTTTTCAAGAAAATGCCGAATTTATTTCTTTCTTGCGGCAACTGAATAAAAAAGGTGTCGAAATTCATCAGGCACACAATGGTCAACTTATCTATTTATCATAGGAAAACCGCATGACATATAATTCCTTTCAAACAATCTCACAAATACTGGTACGTTTTGAAAATGAGGTCAGGGACAATCCAGCTCCCAATAAAAACGACCCCTTATACATCGATTTTATTGTTGAGTCATTTTTCGAACATCCCGATTGGTATCCATCGGATTACGTTCGCTTTCATGAAGATAAAAATGGCGAACCAATAAGACTGAGTGTTCGGGATTTTCTAAGGCGTAATTCCATTGATAGAAGTGATGGGAAGCGAGAAGTCATTCAGCTAACGACCAAAGCTTCGACCTTGTTAGACAATATTCTGTCTGAAGATGATGCTATCGCAAGTCAAGCCTTTGCTGAATTAATCCATATGCAAGGATACTACCGAAGGAGGTGGCCCTTTGTCGCCCGTGCTTTAATGACTCAATTGGCAAATAAATTATATGAACAAAAAGATGCTCAGGCTAAGGAACTCGCTATAAGAATGCAATCATTGCAATCTCAAATGTTGGTGCCAATGAGTAAGAGATTTATCAACACGCTCATTGAACAGACAAGTATGGCGCGCGGCTTAGGAACGGCCAAATCAGTTACGGATAAGATTAGCTCACTATTAGAAGATGTCAATGATGCCGCAAAACAGGAATGGGGAGAAGCAAAAGATTTGGAGTCCTTGCAGGCTGATAATGCAGACCTGCGTGCAGCGCTACACAATCTTCGGTATGAGCTAGAGGATCTCCAGACTCAATTACAAAATACTCAAGATGCTAATAAAGCTGATGGAATAGTGACTTTCTTAACTGAGCTAAATTCAGCTACCAGTGGCAATCTGTTAGATAATATGGCTATCAGCCAAAAAGTGATCACAAGCTTAATTAAAAATAATTGGCAGCCCGAACTACCTGAAATTGAGGGGATTGTCTATAGCGTTAAGGCAATAGTGACATTTCTTTATCGCCTTGGTTTAGAGCCATTAAAAGTGGTTGGGGCTATGGAAAAGGTAACTTTACAGGATTTAACATTCGTGAATTACCTCGGAAGTGAATTCGATTACCCTGATCAGGTAAAGTGGGTAAAGTTCCAGAGTCCAGGCTGGCGATATAAGGGAGAGATAATCAGCTGGGCAAAAGCAATTGAATGCGACCCAGAAACGTTTATGTCAGATATGGAGGTGAATCAATGACTGAATATTCTCATCATTACATTGGAGTTGACTTGGGTACAACAAATAGTTGTATCCATTATGGGGTAATCAACCCCACAACAAATCGAGTTGATCCAAGAGTTGTTCAAGTTGATCAACTTACGAATAGTGGGGCAAGGCAGAATAGGGAGTTACTCCCATCCTACATCTGGTTCTATCCTGGCAGACCACATCCGTACGTGGGAGAATATGCAAAAGAGGGATTAAAAACCCAGCCATCCCGTGTGGCACATAACATCAAAAACAATATGGGGATTAAAAATTGGCGGTTTGAGGTTGATGGTCAACAGTATTCAGCTCAAGACTTAGCTGCCCAATTGCTTCAGATAATGTCCGCAGGTATCCGTTACCGGTGGCAATATACTGTGGATGATGTGATTGTGACAGTTCCCGCATCATTTGACCCTGATCAACGAGAAGACACTCTCGCTGCTGTGAAGCGAGCAGGTTTCAAGACCGTTGATGCGAATGGTCAAACAAGGGATTTGCTCTTATTAGATGAGCCTAAGGCTGCTTTGTATGATCTGTTAAATCAACAACTCGCAGGACTATTACCCCAAGGAGTTGGCATAGATATTTCTACCCCTCACACAGTTTTGGTTTTCGACTTGGGTGGTGGCACTTTGGATGTTTCGCTACACAAAGTGTGTAACTCAAGAAACGAAATTGAGGTGGATATTCAGGACCTCGCTATTAGTCGCTATACCCAGCTAGGGGGATTTGTTTTTGATAACCTCGTTGCCGATGAACTTCAACGGAGGTTTGAGCAGAGACATAAAATTAAGCTCGAGAGCCTGCCAGAAAATGCAAGAAATGCGGCTCGCGTTCGACTTGAATTTGAGGCTGAAGTATTGAAACGTCGGATGACAGATGACATCCAGATGTTCCTTGATAACGAAAAAGATGTTCCTGAAGACTATAAGGTGGATGTGGAATTGCAGTACATCCATGACATTTTTAGCTTGAATACTCAGGTTAGTAAAGCCGAATATGAGGCTCTGATAGATCCTCTATTAGCGCCCCAATTGACAATAACCGATATTGACCGAACTTATGATAAGGATGTTGATAGAGATAATATAATCACACCGGTGTTAGATGTGTTGAAGAAGGCTAAACAGCATCAGGGTAGTCTGCCCAAGGTTGACTATGTTGTCCTAAGTGGAGGAATGACCAGGGTACATGCTATTCGCGAGCGAATAGAAAAACTTCTAGGGGTTAGGCCAATCACAGTACTTGATCCTGAAAAAACAGTATCACGAGGTGCGAGCATATATCACTATTGGCTACATCGTGGATGGAAGCCCAGCCAGATGTTAGCAGAATCGATTGGCGTTGAAATCACCGGCCGTAAAATTCACCATATTGTTCCTTATGACTCCAGTCTGCCGTTTAGTGCTACATTCACTGACATCTTTCACATCCCCCTTAGTGGTGCCGACATGCTTACGATACCCTTGTATCGCGGAGAGTTAGAAACGCCAGATTTGCCAAATGTAAAGATTTTAGAACGGACTTTCACCTTTGATCACCCCTATCCAGGTGGTACGCCCATAAAAGTAGAAGTTAGTGTTGATCAGAATAAAATTCTACATTTCGTAGCCGAAATGCCAGATGGCGCCAAGGCGGAAGTTCTAACTGGAACAGAGAATCAAGCTGTTAATGAGGTTGATTTTCCAGAAAAAAAGGACTTGCCTGAAAAGCCAACGTACATGCCCCCAGATCCACCTTTGGAATCCGAAAAATTCAAGAAAGAGTTCCAACAATACGATGCCGATAAGGATGAACAAAGTTTAAAAACTCTAGCAATGAATTCGATCAAAGCTGCCAATGCTCCTGAGTTAGCTGCAATCCTCCTGGATATGGTCAATAACCACGCTTTAGGTGGATACGGTAGAGGTAGAGCGATGTGGTTTTTTGGGGAGTTTGCGGTTCGTTATCCCAATGATCCTATTATGGATCGAATTATCAATGCGTGCATTCATTGCATACAATCCACATTTAAGAGTCATTTATCGGTTTTAGTTAATAATGTTAGTAGGCATGCCATACATGCGCTTGGGAAGATCGGGAGTCCAGTTGCAGAAAGCCATTTATTGGGCATATTAAACGACCCTAAAGGGCAGCCTATTCGCGGAGATATCTTGGTCGCCTTAGGTAAGTGCAGTGAAAGTTACAATGCCATAAAACAAATTAGAGCTTTTTTTGACTCAACTTATAACCAGGATCGTATTGGGAGCCTGTGGGCAGTTGGTAGATTGGGCACTCGTGAAAAAACTCCGCGTTTACCAATAGGGAATTTGTACTCAATCATCGACGAGATTGGAAGACACACTTCTAAACAAGATGAAGAACATGCAGTGGTTCGTCGCTACGCAGTATACGCCTTGGGTGAAATCGGTGACAGGCGTACCAGTCTGGGCCATAAAGATGTTGTAAATGAGAATTATCAGAAAAAGCTTCTTGGTATTTTTGAGCAGGTTCAATTGGAAACCAGAAATGATATCAAAATGCGCCCGAATGATGAAACTCAACAAATGGCAAATTCCCTACCAATAGCCATAAAACAGGTTCAAGGAGAAGAACTATCAGTTCAGGAAACAAGAATTCTAATGAGCTTAAGGATATTAATGTCGACCTCAAAATCGTGATTTATAATTTAATTTCATAATACTCTGATGAAGCCAAAAAGCCTCCACAATGTTATTGGATATGCTTGTTATTAAACAATAACCAGCTGGAATTGCTGGTGATCAAAGCTCCGGCACCGAAAAACTATCCCCGTGATTAAAGCCTTCAAGGAGAAATTAAAGGGATCAGGTCAAACGTTTTTACGATGCTCGACCTGATCTCTGGCTTTTTGCAGCCTGTTGTTGAAGTCAGTTGGCCCTAGTTGCCGCTCATAATAAATTTGGCGACATACACTTACTTGAAGAGGAAGTATAATGCTTCCACCAAGTTTGGTTCTTACCGGTCAGAAATATGAGTGAACACCGATCTGCATCCCATGAATTAGCCTCACCCCTGGCGCGCTTGTTCCACATCGCCAGGCAACAGGGATACCTGACCTATGATGATATCCTGGCGGTTATGCCCGCACCTGACCAGGACCTGGACCAACTTGACCGGCTCTATGCCGCCTTATTGGCTGCAGGCATACCGTATGGCGATGCAAGCGCTTTTGACGAGGGAGCCAAATAGGGTCATCGCAGTTGATCGTCGTTCGCTGATGGGTTTTGCTTCCGGTGAAAGAGGCGTTGACGTCTGGAAGGCTGCAGCAGGGGGTTTTGCTTGTGAGGGCGCTTTTCAATAGCAGCTTCCAAATTTTCTCATTGATCAATTTGCTATCGTTTTGGATAATGCATTGGTATCATATTTTATTTTTTAACACCCTCTTATATTTTATCAGCAGATCAACCGGAAAAAGGCAGGGATGAGTTTTTCTGGGTATAATTTAATCTCAGTTTGTGTCCAAGCGGGTCTGCGCTTCGTTTTCAGTGAGCAGCCACCGCATGATTGATTAAGGAGAAAAAAATGATCGTTACAACCAAGAAATTATTTGAAGCCGCGTATGGCAAGTATGCCATTGGCGCCTACAATATCAACAACCTTGAGCAAACCGTGGGGTTGTTCCGCGGCAACCTGCGCTCGCAGGCGCCGTTTATCATCCAGATCAGCAAGGGCGCTCGCTCGTACTCCGATAAAGTGCTGCTGGAAGGTTTGATCCGCAGCGCAGACGAGGTCTTCCCGGAAGCCATCTTTGCTGTGCATCTTGACCATGGCGATGAAGAAACAGCCATGGACTGTATCGAGTCGGGCTTCTACAGCTCGGTGATGATCGATGCCAGCCACGAGGATTTTGAGACCAATATCGCCATCACCCGGCGCGTGGTCGATGCTGCCCATGCTCGGGGCATCGTGGTTGAAGCTGAACTGGGCCAGTTGGGCGGCGTGGAAGAGCACGTCCAGGTGGCAGAAGCAGACGCCAAACTCACCGATCCCAAACAGGCACGCGAGTTCGTGGAACGCTCCGGTTGTGATTCCCTGGCTGTGGCCATTGGCACCAGTCACGGCGCGTTCAAATTCTCCGGTTCGCAATCGCTGCATTTTGACGTGCTGGCGGATATCCAGAAAGAGCTGCCCGGCTTTCCGCTGGTCATGCACGGATCCAGTTCTGTGCCCCAGGATGAGGTCGCCCGCATCAACGCGGCTGGCGGCAAGCTGGAAGGCGCTAAAGGCGTCGACGCCAGCCAGTTCAAACAAGCCGCTCAACTGGGCGTGACCAAGATCAATATCGACACCGACGGTCGCCTGGTGTGGACGCGCGTGCACCGCGAAGTCTTCCGCGATCACCCCGAGGTGTTTGACCTGCGCAATCCTGGCAAAATCTTCATGGAAGAATATGCGAAATTCATTGCCGAAAAGAACGGCTACCTGGGCAGCGCAGGCCAGCTCCCTGCCGTGCGCGCCCTGCTTACCTGAAAGGAGTTGCGATGAAACCCATAGAAATACGCCCGGGCATCTACTGGGTTGGCGTGAATGACCGCGTCACCGATTTATTTGAGGGGTTATGGCCGATCAGCCAGGTTGGGGTTTCCTATAACGCCTACCTGGTCAAGGACGAAAAGACCGCCCTGATCGACCTTTCCAAGGAAATGCTCAGCGATGATTACCTAAGTCAACTGTCCGCCGTCGTTGACCTGGCTTCGGTTGACTACGTGGTCATCAACCACATGGAGCCCGATCACAGCGGCGCATTAAAGCGGATTCTGGAATTTGCCCCGAACGCACAAATTTTGGGGATGCCGAAGGCAATTGACATGCTGAAAGATTTTTATGGGCTGGACGAAAATACCACCCGGCTCTCCAATAACCAGGAGCTCTCCCTCGGAAAGTACACCCTGCGCTTTGTCTATACGCCCTTTGTGCACTGGCCGGAAACCATGATGACTTACCTGGTGGAAGAAGGCATCCTGTTTTCCTGCGATGGTTTTGGCGGTTATGGCGCGCTGGACGGGGGCGTGTTTGATGATGATTACGCCGACCTGGCTTTCTTTGAAACCGAGGCGCTGCGGTATTTTTCCAATATCGTGGCTGCCTTCAGCAAATCGGTGCTGAGCGCGTTGAAAAAATTCGTCGACATGCCAATCCGGATGATTGCCCCCTCCCACGGGCTGATCTGGCGGGCTGATCCCGCGCGCATCATCGAGCTGTATCGCGCCTGGTCGGAATTCCATCATGAGCCGGCTGAGGTGGGTATCACGGTATTGTTCGGCACCATGTACCGCAACACTGAACACGCCCTCAACGCTGCCCTCCAGGGGATCGCCGCGCAGGGCGTGCCGGTCAGCGTGCACGATGTGCGCAAGACCCATGTCAGCTATATCCTCCCCGACCTGTGGACTCAGCGCGGCGTGCTTGTCGCCGCCCCAACCTACGAGGGCGGGCTGTTCCCAACCGCCATGGACGTGCTGATGATGGCTGATCGCAAGCGAATGACGAACAAAACAGCGGCTTACCTGGGCAGCAAGGCTTGGAGCGGCGGCGCACAGGCTGATTTCGCCCACATCGCTGAAAAACTGGACTGGCAGGTCCTCAGCAGCATGGATTTCCTGGGCGGGCCCACACAGGAAGACCTGGTTCGGGCACGGGAAATCGGCTCACAACTGGCACGGGCTGTCAAATCGACCGCTTAATATCTTCCATTAACATTTGGTTTGGTGGCACGGCATGCTGTGCCACCAAATGATCATTGATCATAAAAATCATCCCATGGAGTTCAACATGACCGCAGAGAACACGCCCAAACGTTCAAACTTTATCACCGACATTATCGACGAACACCTGGAAAACGGCCGCTTTGATCGCGTCCACACCCGCTTCCCGCCGGAGCCCAACGGCTACCTGCACATCGGACACGCCAAATCGATCTGCCTTAATTTTGGCATCGCCCAGGATTACGGCGGTCTGACCAACCTGCGCTTTGACGATACCAACCCGATTACCGAAGAAGTGGAGTATGTCGAATCGATCCAGGCTGATATCCGCTGGCTGGGCTTCGACTGGGATGACCGCCTGTATTTTGCCTCAGATTACTTTGGGCAGATGTATGAATACGCCCTGCAGCTTATCCGCCAGGGCAGCGCTTACGTGTGCGACTTGTCAGCCGAGGAGCTGCGCGAATACCGCGGCACCCTCACCGAACCCGGCAGGAACAGCCCCTACCGCGACCGCTCGATCGAAGAAAACCTGGACCTGTTCCAGCGCATGAAAGCCGGCGAATTCCCCGACGGCTCGCGCACCCTGCGCGCCAAAATCGACATGCGCTCGCCCAACCTGAACCTGCGCGACCCCGTGCTGTACCGCATCCTTCACGCCCACCATCACCGCACTGGCGACGAGTGGTGCATCTACCCGATGTACGATTACGCCCACGCCCTGTCGGATTCGATTGAGGGCATCACCCATTCGATCTGCACGCTGGAATTTGAAGACCACCGCCCGCTGTATGACTGGTGCCTGGACGAGCTGGGCATCTTTCACAGCCAGCAAATCGAGTTTGCCCGCCTGAACCTCACCTACACCGTGATGAGCAAGCGCAAGCTGCTGCAACTGGTGCGGGAAGGGCTTGTCAGCGGCTGGGATGATCCGCGCATGCCCACACTTTCCGGCATGCGGCGGCGCGGCTACACCCCTGAGGCAATCCGCACCTTTGCTGAGACCGTCGGCGTCGCCAAGGCTCACAGCATCATCGACATGGAACTGCTGGAACACGTTCTGCGCGATGACCTGAATACCCGCTCGCCACGCGTGATGGCTGTGGTGGAACCGCTGAAGGTGATCATCGATAACTACCCCGCCGACGGGGAAGAAACCTTCCCCGTGCCCTACTTCCCCTTTGACCAGGAAAACAGCCCCACCCGCGAGGTGCCCTTCAGCCAGGAGCTGTATATCGAGCGCTCGGACTTCATGGAAGACCCGCCCGGCAAGTTCTACCGCCTGGCGCCGGGGCGCGAGGTGCGCCTGATGAACGCTTACTACATCACCTGCACCGGCGTGGTTAAGGATGAGAACGGCGAGGTGGTGGAACTGCACTGCACCTACGACCCCGAGTCGCGCGGCGGCATGTCGCCCGATGGGCGCAAGGTGCGCGGCACGCTGCACTGGGTCTCCGCCCGGCACGCGATTAACGCTGAACTGCGCCTGTATGACGTTCTGTTCAACCTGCCCAACCCCTATGACGCGCCCGATGGCGGCGATTTCAAGGACAATACCAACCCGGATTCGCTGCAGGTGGTCAAGGACGCCAAACTGGAGCCCGGTCTGGCATCTGCGGTGGTGGGTGAATCCTACCAGTTCATGCGCCAGGGTTACTTCTGCCTGGATGCAGTCGATGCGAAAGAGGGCGCACTGGTGTTCAACCGCACCATCTCATTGGTGGATACCTGGGCGAAGATGCAAGCGTAAAGGTTGTAGGGTGGTTTAGCAGAACTTTAAAGAATATCAGGATACTGACAAACCGACCACTTTCTCTGCCAACCCACCTGCAATAATTTAGAGATTCAAGGTTAATCATCCCTGACTTAACCTGAGCAGGCTCTTGCTTTTAATGATAGGGTGTGTTTTAATGTTCATTAAAAGAGGTGTTTATGTTAAAATACGATCAAGTCAGAGAATATTATTTGGATGCCCTCAAGCGTTGCTTTTCAAGAATCCCGGAGCGCGAGATTAGCCTTGAACTGGCGAAAAGACAAACGGCTGCTGACGCGACGCTGCTTTTATCGAGCAAAGACATCCAAAAAGAGCTTTTTATTGAGCTGAAAAGCCTGGGAACACCCAAGCAAATTCGTAATGCCATTAATCAATTGCTCGTTATTTTAAACGAGAACCCTCAATCTTACGGTATTGTCATTGCCCCTTTTATTCCTCCCCGCTCTGCTGATATTTGTAAACAAGCAAATATTGGCTATGTTGATCTTTCAGATAATTTTTGGATCGCTTTTAACTCAATTTTTCTCAGCCAAGAAAACATGCCCAATAAATTCCCCGCTAAAACCAGCCTCTCTAACCTTTATGCGCCAAGAACCGAAAGGGTCTTGCGGGTGTTATTAACTTTCCCCGAACAACTTTGGAAAACCAAAAATCTGGCTGATGAAGCAGATATCAGCCTGGGTATGATTACACATATTCGTAGAAGATTGGAAGAAGAAGAATGGGTTAACCGTCAAGAAACAGGGTTTTCTCTGGCCAATCCTCAAGCGTTGCTTGCAGATTGGGTAAATCATTATAATTTCCACAATCACAAACAATACGAATTTTACGCAATTGAACCATTAATTGAAATTGAAACCAGGGTTCTCGAAATTTGTGCGAATATGAACATTGATGCAGCGCTGACGGGTTTTTCTGCAGCCAATCACCTGGCTCCAATGGTTAAAAGTCAGAAATCAACGGTTTTTATTGCCCAGGATGTTCTGGGGGTTGCCAAACAGGCCGGTTTAAAAAGCGTGACCAGTGGTGCAAACATTAATTTAATCAAGCCTTATGATTGCGGCGTCTTTTGGAATCGAAGCCGAGTTCAAGAACTTTATCTGGCAACGCCAGTTCAGGTTTACTTAGATTTGATGCAAATGCGGGGGAGAGGTGAAGAAGCAGCAAATTTCCTTTTAGAGGAGGTCATTAAAAAACAATGGGACCATCAAAAGCGCATTATGAACCCAGGTTAGTTAAAGCAGCAAACAGTGTACTTCTTGAAATCGCTCATCTTTTACAAATTTATTCCGATGGCTTTGTCGTAATAGGCGGTTCTGTTCCCGGTTTAATAATTAAGAACCCACCTGAGTCTCATATCGGATCAATTGATGTCGATATTGCCTTGAATCAGGACAAAATACCTGAAAAAGATTACCGAACAATAAAAACCTTATTGATTGAAAGAGGATATTCGCCTGCAGAACAACCCTTTACCTATTCTCGAGAAGTCCACATCGAGGGACAGGTTATAAAAATAAACGTTGATTTCCTGGCAGGGGAATATGGTGGGAGAGGCGCTAAACACCGAACACAGCGAATTCAAGATTTGCTATTAAGAAAAGCTCGAGCGTGTGACCTTGCATTCATCCAAACCATATCCGTAGAAATTACAGGACAGCTTCCAAATGGCGCCAAAGACCAGGTGGTTGTCCAGGTGGCATCAATCGTGCCTTTTCTGATGATGAAAGCCCAGGCACTGAATGGCCGAATGAAGGAAAAGGATGCCTATGATATCTATTATTGTATACGAAATTATCCAGGGGGACAGCAGGCATTGGTTTCTGCTTTTCAGGTATTTCCGCCAAACAAGTTAGTCGATGAAGGATTAAGGATTTTAAAAGATAAATTTGCATCACCTGAGCATGTTGGGCCAGCGTTTATAACAGATTTCATGGCAGAAAGTGATCCAGAGACAATAAAGATAATTCAGAGAGATGCTTATGAACGGGTGAATGCCTTATTGGAGAGCCTGGATAAGGATACAGTAGAGCAATAGTCTCATGAAATGCAAGATGTGGTTAATTCAATAAGCCCTGGCTGTTACCTCGCTACACCCAATATGGTATAATGTTCACTCACACCGGGCCCGTAGCTCAGCGGCAGAGCAGGCGGCTCATAACCGCTTGGTCGTAGGTTCGAATCCTACCGGGCCCATGCTGATTTCACTTTATACCGAACAATCTATCTTGTAGACTAAAGTTTTTCTCCTTTCATTTTGACCCGACATCTTGTGAAAGGATATTGTGATCTATTTCTTTTATCTACCCTGGGTTCAAAATTCTTAGAAACAATGTTACACTAACCTGACCAGCTCGTAACTAATGGAGGTTGCCAAATGTTATCTGGTTATGAATATATTGTTTCTAAGCAAATTCAATGGGCAAACAACAGAAATATTCCTTTGATCGGCAGCAAAGGCAGGAGAGGACGTCCTGCATATACGCTTGATCTCGATCAAAACTTGTTTGAACCGCTCCTTGAGGAAAATAAAATACAATTTCTCAACGGAAACGGGAAGGAAATTCTTGGTACTCAAGAAAGCCCCGCAAAGATGCAAGCTTTGCATTCCTCATCCGCCCTGGGCGTCAACGTTTTCCAGTACTGGCAAAAACGAGGATTGATCAATGAGATTGCAGCGGCTTGTGGTTTTTGTAAACGCACAAGCAATTATTCTAAATCGATCGTTTTTGAAGAAACGTTTGATATAAAAACCGAATTTATCATTCCCCCGCACATTGATGTTGTTTTTCACAATAATGACTCTTCCCCATACAAACTCTTTGCTGTAGAGTGCAAATTCTCAGAAGCTTATGGGGGCAGAGCTCATGGTGGTTTGAAATCAAAATACCTGGCTGACAAAAATCTATGGACTGGCTTAAGCGCGCTTGAAGAATTAGCCCATGAAATCAATCCTGATGATAAACGGTATAACTACTTGCATGCTGCACAGCTCATCAAGCACATCCTGGGGTTAACAGCTGGAGTCGGAAAGAATAAATTCAGGCTGCTCTATCTCTGGTACGATGTCCTGGGGAAAGACGGGGCTTTCCACAGAGAAGAAGTTGAAGATTTTACCAGAATTGCCACATCCGACGGGGTTCGTTTCCATGCGATGACCTACCATGAACTGATCATCACACTCGATCGATACTATCGCGATGACCACCCGGGGGTTATTAAATATTTGACAGAAAGATACTTCTGAAACTGCGTATCATCTCACAATTAATGCGAAACATAGCACTGATGGGATTAAGTAAGGTTCTGCACCTTTGATAATGGTGCACACAAAAGAATCGCACACCCTTCCAATCGCTAAACTCCCGCGGCAAAATGGTAAAATAGAGCCATACTCTCAAAGTTTCCATCCTGCAGCTAAATAAGGAAGTGACGATGCGCATCCTGATAGAAAAAGATGGTAAGGCAATGGTTGAATCGGCAGACCTGGACGAAGTGCGCGCCGCACTCAAGGGCCAGGAAACCCTCCTCTGGGTTGACCTGTATGGCGACGATCCTGATGTCAACCGCCGGGTATTGACGCAGGTTTTCGACTTTCACCCGCTTTCAGTCGATGACGCCCTGGTGGAAATCCATGTGCCCAAGATCGACGATTGGGGCTCTTACCTGTATACCTCGCTGATCGCCATCATCCCCGACCAGCCTCTGGGCAACATTGACAAATCAATCGAACTGGACGTGTTTGTCGGCACGAATTTCATCGTCACCGTTCACCAGCAGGCCGTCGCAGCGCTTGACCTGGTGTGGAACAGGCTCCGGCGCAACGATTCCCACCTGCAGCGCGGCAGCCGGTTCATCCTTTACCAGATTATTGATGAGCTGGCTAACGACTATATGAGGATGATCGACGAGCTGGACACGCGCATTGACGAAATCGAAGACACGGTGATCGAAAAACCCGATAAGAAAATTCTGGAAGATATTTTCTCCATCAAGCGCTCGCTGCTTAACCTGCGGCGGATTGTCGCCCCGCAACGCGAGGTGCTGAACAAACTCTCGCGCGGCGATTTTGAGATTGTTAGCAAAAAGGAACGCATGTATTTCCGGGATGTGCATGACCATCTTGTGCGGATACACGAGATCATTGAAAGCCTGCGGGATATGGTCAGCGGTGCATTGGATACGTATTTATCCGTGGTTAACAACCAGTTGAGCAGCATCATGAAAACTTTGACCATCATCACCACGCTGTTCATGCCCCTGTCATTCCTGACCGGTTTTTTTGGGATGAATTTCTTTGCAGCCAGCGGTCAACTCAACCACTGGACCGGTCGCGCCAGCTTCGGCCTGGTTATGGCAGTCATGGCTATTCTTCCGACGATCATGTTCCTGTGGATGCGCCGCCGCGATTGGATGTGAGGATTTTTGCTCTTTTTCTGTTGCTCTTGCGCATCGCTGATCTGAACATACAGGCGATGCCAGCCAGGCGCTGTTATCCCCATACACCCTTTCCAACAGCCAAACGAATTAAGGTACACTTTACGGAGAAGGAGAAACTATGGAATTATCACCTGAAATCCTGAAAGAATTGCTCAAAGCCCAGCGGGCTGAGATCACCGAATATCATGTCTATACCAACATTGCCAATTCCCTTCCCGATGAGCACAACCGCCAGATCATCACCCAAATTGCCCGGGATGAAAAACGCCACTACGAGATCTGGAAAGGCTACACCGGTGAGAACGTTAAGCCCAGCCGCTTCCAGATCTGGCTGTACACTGCCATCAGCCGTGTGTTCGGGTTCACCTTTGGCATCAAGCTGATGGAGTTGGGTGAGGAAAAAGCCCAGGTTAACTATGCGAAAATCGCTGAGGAAATCCCGGAGGCGCACAAGGTCATCCAGGACGAAAACGACCATGAAGCCAGGCTGTTGAGCATGCTGGATGAGGAATCCCTTCTGTATGCCGGCTCGGTCGTGCTGGGCTTGAACGATGCCCTGGTGGAGTTGACCGGCGCGCTGGCCGGGCTGACCTTTGCCTTCCGCGATGTGAAGATCATCGCTCTCACGGGGCTGATCACCGGAATCGCTGCATCGCTCTCGATGGCTTCCTCGGAATATCTTTCCACCCGCTCAGAGGAGACCCAAAAGAACCCGGTGCGCGCCGCACTCACCACCGGGATTGCCTACATTATCACCGTGGCGCTGCTGATCCTGCCCTATTTGCTGTTGAACAATGAGATCATCAGCCTGGTGATTACGATGACCATCTCGTTGTTGATCATCGCTGGTTTTAACTTCTACTTATCCGTTGCCAAGGATCTTCCCTTTGGGAAACACTTCCTCGAGATGGCGGGATTAAGCCTGGGTGTAGCTGCCATCAGCTTTCTTATCGGGCTTCTCATCCGCAACTGGTTTGGAATTGAGGTGTAAATAAAGAACCTGCCGGTCTTCGAACAGTGCCAAAGCCAGTTCAATAACCTGTTAAAACCAAACTCACTTTCAAATATCCCCAAAGTGCCTGTGCCCGCCAGTTTTTACTGGCGGGCTTTTTTTATTCTAAACTGTGTTAAGTTTCAGCTCAGAATCTAAAACCTGGCGAAAGCCCATTGAAATCAGTCAAACCGAAAAACCCTTATGGGGTGTTCCAGGTTGTATAGCCGATTTTTATTGCTTCTCCCTCATATCCGTTAAAGCGGAAAGCGCCGGGCCGCCCTTCGTTTGTTTTGTAGCACACATAGGTGCCCTCCGACATGAATAAAAGAGAGATAGAGTCTGTACTTAGATCGGCTTCTAAACAGTCGTACATACTGGGCGCAAATTCACCGTGAACTTGAAATTTGGCTCCATTGATAGGGGTGAGAGACCTTAAGAGTAAAGAAATAAACGAATACTTGATATCCTTGCCAGAGCCGCCATTTAATAGACCCAGATCTAAATCGGCTGTATAGTTCCTTTCAATCGCCAGCGGGCCGGTGCTGTATGTAGATGGGGCTGGTGTATTGGTGATAACTGGTGTTGGTGTGGGTGGTGGGTCCCAAACGGGCAGACTGCCTGTGGGTCCGAGTACCGTGGCGTAATAACCCCACAACCAGCACGTGCCCGCACCGCCAGGGTTACGGACCACCCAATAAGCGCCGTCGGCGCTGCGCGCCACTACCTCAACCTGTGTTCCAACCAACAACACGCTGACCTGGTCATACGCCACGCCTGGCCCGATACGGCAGTTCGTAGGCACGCTGACCGATACCATGGGTACGGACAATGTGGCGGTGTAAGCCAGGGTTGGAACCATGGTCTGTGTCGGAATCGCTGTGAAGGTTGCCGTGGGTGTGGATGGTTCCGCCGTTGGTTCCAGTGTAGGTTGTGCAATTTCCCCGGCAGACATCGTCATCGCCACGATGGTCTCGACGCTTTGCAACACCTCCAACGTCTCGGCAACACTGGTGCTGGCCTGATCTTGAATGCTGAGTTGCTCCTGCGTGCCGAAAAAAGCGCACCCATTCAACAGCAACGAGCTGATAAGTAACATAATCATCAAAAACCATAACTTCCAATTCATAAGCACCTCTTCTATCGTGAACTCATCTCAATTTTCGTGATTGGAAACATGTTGATCCACAAACTGCATGATGATGACCGGGTTACAAATAGTATAGCAGTTTAGTTAATTATTTTCCACAACCTTCTTTCTGTTTCTCACCACTTGTTTTAAAAAGCGTGCCCTTATTTACTGTTTTTTGCCCCAGGTTTTTGATTATTTTTGCAGGGTACAATTTATCTCAAGTTTGATGAAAGAAGAGGTTATTTATGAGTAAAAAAGCAAGGTTGTTTACAAGCAAAGAACACAAAAGCCGCGCCGAGGTCAGTGTGACCCGCAAGGACAAACAGAAGCAGGGCGCGCGCCATAAATTAACTCTAAAACTCGCCTGGGGCGAAGGTGACCACCAGGAATCTCCTCTGGATTCAGGATGGGCAGGCGCCTGATGGCTGATCCGCTGAACCCCAAAAATGAGCCAATCGCTCAGGAAGCCTACAACCAGTTAGCGGATGAATATGCAGCCCGAATTGATACCAAAGCGCATAATGCCTATTACGAACGGCCAGCGACCCTCAGTTTGCTGCCGGACATGCGGGGTTTACGCGTGCTGGACGCGGGTTGCGGCCCTGGAATTTATGCGCAGATCCTGGTGGAACGGGGGGCACAGGTCGTGGCGCTGGACGCTAACCCAAAAATGGTGACCTTTGCCCGCGCCCGCCTGGGCGAGTCCGTGCAGGCCATTCAGGCCAGCCTGGAAAATCCGTTGAGTTTTTTTGAGGACGAATCGTTTAACCTGGTGGTGGCGCCCCTGGTGATGGACTACGTGCGCGATTGGCGCTTCACTTTCAGCGAATTTCAACGGGTTTTAAAGCCGGGCGGAATACTGGTGTTTTCCATTGAGCACCCTGCGATGAAGTATTTTGATTTCATCGAAAAAAGCAACTACTTCCAGGTTGAGCAAGTGTCCTATACCTGGAAAGGATTTGGACCGCCGGTGGAAGTGCCGACTTACCGGCGCTCGCTGGCGGATGTGTTCAACCCGCTGATTGAGGCAGGCTTCAACATCGACCGGGTGCTGGAGCCCCTGCCAACGGAAGCATTTAAAGCAGCAGAACCGGAGGATTACGAGAAGCTCTTACGAGAGCCGGGCTTCATGTGCATCCGAGCCGTGCGCTAATCAGCAGGGCATCCGGACAGCGGCTGCACAATGGAATTGAGCTGAAGGGGAAACCCCGTCTTTGGGTTATGGTCGGAGGAAATCGGTCACATCCAATCGCGGTGGCGCATCCGCAGGAGGATGATCACCAGAAGCAAAACCAATACAGCTAAGAACAAACCAATACCAGTTATGCTGACCCACTGGTTAAGCTGACTTCCGGTTGTGAAAATTTCCGCCCCAAAGAATTCGTTAAAGAATGAAAACAGCATGACCAGCGTGGTGATGATGGTGAGAATTTTAATGGTGTTGTTCAACTGGTTGTTGACCACGGATAAATAAATATCCAGGACACTGTTGACGAATTCCCGCAGAATTTCGATGACTTCGTGCACCCGAATGAGATGATCGTACACATCCCTGAAATACATACGCTCTTTGTATTCAATAATCTCAAAATCGCCAAGGGAGAGTTTGTTCAGTACCTCACTTTGCGGCAAAACAATAAGCCGCAAATTGAGCAGAGAACGCTTGATGGAAAATACTTCCTTAAGTAATGCTTTGTCTGGCTTTTGAATGAGTGAGCCTTCAATTTCTACAACGTGCGAATCCAGATTATTGATCATTTTCATGTATTCGTCAGTCAGCGCATCCAGGATCTGATAAAGGATTAATCGACTGTTTAATTGGTGGCTTTCGTTACGCAGGAGCCTGTTCCACACCACGTCCACAGCAGGATAACTTTCCTGGTGGTAGGTGACGATATAATTTGACCCCAAAAACACATCCAGCTCGATGGATTTATCAATGTCATCCAGGGGTTGACCTGCTCTAACAGCGACTAAAGACAGATAGAAATAATCGCCCCAATCATCAATTTTTGGCACATGAATTTCCTCCAGCGCATCATCGATGGAGAGGGGGTGAAAATTAAACACCTCCGAAAGCACCTGGCGGCTCTTGTCAGGGGCGTCGTGATAAAGATCAACCCAGACAAGAGCTTCTGGGTCTTCAAGTGCAGAGCGGACGGCATCCAGATCGGTCGATTCAGGCCATAAATTTCCATCTTTTTCTATCAGGATGCGCATTGTGCCTCCTTCGTCGTCATCAGCGATTATCTACTGGATTACAGTTCAATTTTACCATTCAAGCCAGTCGTTTTCGTTTTGGAAAAGCAGCACAATAACGGATACCTGCATGTTTTCCCCCATTGCCTCCCTTTTATGATAAAATGAGTTTTCTCTGTAAATCTTCACCCTGGTTCACCTGCATGCTGTCTTTTCCCTCAGCATAAATTTGCAGCGCACTTGGCGAGACGGTTTCTTTTTCGGAGAAATTATTATGATGTCTTTCCAGCTCTACCCCAAAATCAGCGTGGTTACCTGTGCTTACAACTGTGAGCCCTTCCTGGAGCAATCCCTGGCCAGCGTTGAAAACCAAACCTATCCCAATATCGAGCACATCTTCAACTATTCTCCCTCGACAGATGCTACTTTGACGATCCTGGAGGCATATATCCAGCGCAACCAGCACCGCTACCCGATCAAGCTGGTCCACTCCGAGCCCGGAGGTGTGGGACGTGCGCTCAACAACGCCACTGCACACGCTACAGGCGATGTTATCCATTATCTGCACGGCGATGATTACTACCTGGGTACAGACACGCTGTCGAAGGTGGCCTGTCATTTCGCAGGTAACCCGGATCTGGTGTGGTTGACAGGCAACTTCGTGGTCGAGTGGCGCGGCAAGCGGATCATCCTTCCCCAGACGATCATTCTGCAGCCCAGCCTGGAGATTGCGCTTTCGATGATGAATTTCATCTCCCATGAGAATACCTTTATGAAGACCGCGGCGGTGCTGCAATATGGCGGTTTCAACGAGAATAAAGAGGATGTGGTGGAGTATTCGCTATGGTTGAAACTGATGCGGGATCACCGTCCCCTGATCATCAACGATGAGTTCTGCGTATTTATTATCCACAAGGGCAGCACCTCCACGGGGTCTGTACTCCGGCTGTTGCAGGCAGTCAGGCGGGCGTTTCATACCCAACGCAAGGAGCACGTTCTGCCACTGGTGGGACATTACGCTGAGCGGCGGTCGTATCAGCAGTTGCGCGGCTTTCTTAAAAGGATCGCCAGCTGGCGGTCTTTGCTGGGGATGCGCATGCTGTAGGGGTATGAAAGTTGTCTGTTCCCTGCAAAACACACGATTGGCAGTTTATGTTTTCTGCTGGGTCGCCAATCATCACCCGGTATCTGAAGCGTGTATTGACAAAGGCAGACCAGACCCACCTGTCCGTAAAGCCTCCTGCATAGCCGAGGCTGGCGGTTCTGGCGGCTATCGCCTTGGCCGTCTGGAGACCAATAACCGTTTCAGCGTCAGCGGAATAATTATCGATACCAAATGAACATTTCAACCATCCTCATTGATCACTTAAAACGCTACCCCTTGATGCAAGCCCAGGATGTGTATAAACTCATTCACCAGGTGGCATGCGGTCCAGCCCACGCAGTCACCCATCGCGATGCTGCCCTTGAGTGGCTGGAAAATGAGCTTGAAACCCTGTCTGACCCATGGCCGGAGGCACTTATCGACCCGATCAGCCCGGATGGAGAATTGGTGCGGGTCCACCTGGCGCCCTTTAAGGCCAGCAGGGGTGACCCTCTCACGCTGTTGGATGCCTTCATCCGCACCAGCCAGGAGGTCCATCCAGATGATGAGCGGCTGGAAAGGTACCTGGCAGCCTCTCTCGAGTCAGTCCCGGAGCTGGCAGGGTTGCTGGCATCCCTGAAATCACAGGGCTATCCCGCCCTGCACCACTCCGACGCATACCGCACCGCTTACCGACCTGCTTATCGCGTCGTGCTGAAAAAATACTTGTGAACACAACCTCAAGCGGGTAGGTGAGTGGTGAAGATGAAAGACTGACCATAAATCAGCTAAACAACCCCTGAATAAAAAATTTCTCTAACACAGAAATGGTAGTCCAAAACGAAGTTGAGCGGGATCAGGTTCGATGGTTAACTTCCAGTTCGCTTCACACCCTATGATAAGATTAATAATGACATTTCACACAGGAGGTCGAACTTGAGCGCTAAACATGCCATCATTGCCGGGCTGCTCTGCCTGGACGTGATCCCCGATCTCTCGGCGGTTCCTGAGGGGCAATTTCAACACCGGTTTCAACCCGGGCACTTGATGCGCACGGGCGGCATCAGGTCTGTCCCGGGCGGCGCAGTCGCCAATACCGGGCTGGCTTTGCACCGCCTGGGCATCCCCGTACGGCTGGTTGGCAAAATCGGGGATGACCTATTCGGCCAGGTGCTCCAGGATGCCCTCCATGAAGTGTCACCTCACCTGGCTGCCGACCTGGTGATTGACCCCGGTCAGTCCACCGGCGTCACTATTGTCATCGACCCGCCCGGGGCAGACCAATCCTTCCTCCAACACCCGGGCGTCAACGATACCTTTTATGCCTCCGATCTGCCCCGCGAAGTCCTGGAAAGCGCCGACCTGTTCCATTTTGGATACCCGTCGCTCATGCGCTCAATCTACCGCGGCGAAGGGGCAGAGTTAGTCTCAATTTTGGGGCGCGCCCGGCGCGCCGGTCTGACCACTGCACTTGATTTCAGCCTTCCCGACCTTTCTGGTCCGGCCGGTCGCCTGGATTGGCTGACAATCCTGGACAATACCCTCCCCCTGGTAGACCTGTTCGTTCCCAGTGTGGAAGAATTGATCTTTTTGCTCGATCGAAAGCTGTTTGACCAGCACTGTGCAAAGCCTGATATGTCTCTAATCGACGCTATTGAGCCGGCACATTTGGAAGGGTTGGCCGACAGGATTCTGCGTTACGGCGTCAAAGCCCTGATGTTCAAACTCGGTCAGCGTGGAATTTACCTGCGCACAGCGCCAGCAAATCGCTGGCAAAAATGCGGGCGCGGACTGGAGCATCTTGGTGAGGACTGGCATGATCGGCAAATCTGGGCGCCCGCTTTTGCAGTCACGGAAAAATCACGCACTGGTGCCGGCGATGCGGCTATCGCCGGGTTCCTGGCCAGTATTTTGCGGGGCGCCTCTCCCGAGCAAGCCCTGCGTATGGCTGTGGCAACCGGCGCCCACTGCGTTGAAACCCCGGGGGGGATGGCTGAACTGGAGGGGTGGGATCAAATCGGGTCGCGGGTTGCGCATGGTTGGGAAACCCTCCCGCTTAATTTAGCACCTTGCGGGTGGTCAGAAGACCGGGCTCAGGGCGTATGGATCAAACCGCCAACCCACACCACCAATAGCTCAAGCGTAACGATATGAAATTTCCACCACTTCAGCCGGGCATTTTGATTGAGCGAAAAAACCGGTTCTCCGCGTTGGTGCAGCTTGACGGCGGCAAAACAACCACAGCCTATGTACCCACTACCGGCCGGTTGACCGGCGCACTCCATCCAGGATGCCGGGTATGGATGGTGCAGGCGCACAATCCTGGACGCAAGACCGCCTTCACCCTCCTGCTGAGCGAACTGCCGGGGGGCGGTCTGTGTTCGGTCAAGGCAACGATGGCCAACGCGCTCTTTGACGAAGCCGTGAGCGCGGGTCAGTTGGCAGCTTTCTCTTTTACAAGCATTGAAAAAGAGGTCACCTATGGGCACAGCCGGCTGGACTTTCGCCTGTCATCGCCTGGAACTGTGTGCTGGGTGGAGGTTAAATCAGTGACCTTTGTTGAAAATGGTATGGGCATGTTCCCCGATGCCCCCACAACGCGCGGCCGACGACACCTGGAGACTTTGGCAGAATTGGCGGCAGGCGGTGAGCAGGCGAGCGCGGTCTTCATCGCTCAGCGCAGCGATGCACAACGCTTCACCCCTTATGAGACAGTCGACCCCGAATTTGCTGCCGGGTTGCGCCGGCTCAATCGTGCCGGCGTGGAAGTCCACGCTTACCGCTGTGACGTGCGCCTGGATGGAATTGAGATCGCAGAGGAAATACCTGTAGATAATATTAAATAAAATTTTAAGGAAATAATCTTGACGGGAGTTACCAAATTGAGCTATATTTATATATAACAATTGTTCTAAAAATGGATTTGGTTATGAATATTGAAAATCAGATAATGTTAGGTGATTGTGAGAAAGTATTAAAAACTTTGCCAGATAATTGTATTGATTTAATATTTACTTCACCTCCCTATGCTGACCAAAGAAAGACAACCTATGGTGGAATAAAACCTGACGAATATGTAAATTGGTTTATGCCAAAAGCAACTGAATTCTTCCGTGTATTAAAGCCACAAGGAACCTTCATTTTAAATATTAAAGAAAGAGTAGTCAATGGAGAAAGACACACCTATGTTATTGATTTAATACACAAAATGCGGGAATGTGGTTGGCTATGGACAGAGGAATTCATCTGGCATAAAAAAAATTCTTATCCAGGAAAATGGCCGAATAGATTCCGTGATAATTGGGAAAGGCTACTTCAATTTAATAAAAATAAAAAATTTAATATGTATCAAGAAGCTGTTATGGTGCCCGTCGGGGATTGGGCTAAGGATAGGTTAAGCAATTTAAGCGATACTGATAAAATCAGGGATGAATCAAAAGTTGGTAGTGGTTTTGGGAAAAACATTAGCAATTGGGTTGGAAGGCAAAAGGTTTATCCAAACAATGTTATTCATTTAGCAACCGAATGCTCTAACAGAAATCATAGTGCAGCATTTCCAATTGATTTACCCCTTTGGTTTATTAAACTCTTCACAAAGCCAAATGATTTAGTTCTTGATCCATTTATTGGCTCAGGAACAACAGCTGTTGCAGCCTTACAATTGGGAAGAAAATATCTGGGAATAGATACTGAAAAGAATTATGTTGAATTGAGCAACAATAGATTAACGGACCTGCAGATAAGATTGCCAATAATTGCTGAAAATTCAGGTGCATATCAAGTCGATAATAATGAGGAATAAATGAATAAAGTAGAATTTCTCGAAATATGCGATTTTGTTAATAAGAACATTGTTTATTTTCATCAATGCAGGATATATTCATTGGAGAGTCTCGACTTAAATAAATTATTGAAGAAAAACCCATATCTTTTCAGAGCAAAAAATGTTTCAACAGCAAATGAATTGATCACAGGGCTACTCGATGCTTTTTTATCCTCATCAGAAGAAAAATTGTTTGGGGATTTTCTTGAAGAATTAGCAATTTTCATTGCAGGTCAAACATATAATGGGCACAAATCTTCTGCACCGGGTGTGGATCTGGAATTCTTTAAAGATGACATTCATTATATTGTCTCCATCAAGTCAGGTACAAGTTGGGGAAACAGTTCCCAGCATAAAAAGCTACAGGAAGATCTGGAAAATGCAGTCAAGAGGGTAAAGCAATCCAATATCCATAAGAATGTTCAATCTGTCCTTGGTATTTGCTACGGAAAGACAAAAACTAGCTTTCTACGTGGTTATATGAAAGTTGTAGGTCAAAACTTTTGGTTCTTAATTAGTGGAAACAAAGAATTGTACAAAGAAATCATCGAACCATTAGGATTTCGTGCCAAAGAGCATAATGATTCGTTTTATCTTGAAAAGAATCGTGTTGTCAATCGCTTTACCAAACTATTTCTTGATAATTATTGTGACGACATCGGGGAAATAAATTGGGATAAATTGGTCGAGTTCAATAGTGGAAACTATGATCTTGATAAAATCTACTTTAAGGAATAGGATTCTTGCTCTAAATTCATCTTTTGCCAGAATATTTCTGAATTACTATCATTTATAATTCTGCAAAACCAATTACCAAATTGGAGAAACTCTATGAACATCCTGATCATCGGCGGAACAGGTCTGATCAGCACGTCCATCAGCCGCCAACTGCTCGAAGCCGGGCACAACCTGACCCTGTTCAACCGCGGCCAAACCGAGTCCAGAGTGGATGGCAATTATAAGCACATCCGGGGCGACCGGAACAACTTGGCTGCTTTTGAAGAACAAATTGCCGCTGCCGGGCCCTTTGATTGTGTTATCGATATGGTTTGCTATAAACCGGAACAGGCTGAAAGCGCCATCCGGGCGTTGACCGGCAAAACGGGGCAATTGATCTTCTGTAGCACGGTTGACGTCTACACCAAGCCGCCGGCGACTTTTCCTGTGCTTGAATCCCACCCGCGGGAATCCCTCTCGGATTATGGGCGTGAAAAAGCCGCCTGCGAAGATGTGTTCATGGCTGCCCACCATGCCGGACATTTCCCGGTCACCATCCTGCGGCCAGCCAGCACCTATGGCGAAGGCGGAACCATCATTCATACTCTCGGCAGTGACACCTATTTCCTGGACCGAATCCGCCAGGGCAAACCCGTGATTGTTCACGGCGATGGCGAGTCCCTGTGGGTCTCATGTCATGTTGATGATGTTGCCCGCGCGTTTGCCAACGCAGCAGGGAACGAAACTGCCTTTGGAAAAGTCTATCACCTGACCGGTGAGGAATGGCAAACCTGGAATCAATACCACGAGCGCCTGGCCGCAGCCATTGGCGCGCCCAAACCAAACATCGTCCACATTCCTGCGGACATCCTCGCCCGCATCACGCCGGAAAACGCCATCGTCACCTATCTCAATTTTCAGTACACCAACATCTTCGACAACAGTGCTGCCAAACGCGATCTGGGGTTTGAAGTCACCGTCAATTGGCTTTCTGGGTCGAAACGGACTTACAATTGGCTGGACGAACACCATCTGATCGAAGATTGGCAAAGCTTTCCGGTCTATGATCATCTGATTGAAGGCTATCGTCAACAGTGCAATAAATTAGTTGCTGGTTTGGCGGGTTTTAACAACCATAAATCGCTCTAAAGGTTTCCCCTCGGAATACCACAATTGAACCGCTCGTTTATTAATGTGGCATGTGTTCCTTTTTAATAGTTATTCTGCACGCGTTCCATCCAAGAAAGTGCCCAGAAAAACATCGCAGTACACGGATTACCAATTTCAATGATTCAATTCACCTCCCATGAAATCTCCAAAACGGAGTGGTACTTTTCACCCTATTAATTTCACCCGTATCTTCACCTCCAGGAAGTAAATTCGTGATAAACTAACTTCGCATGGATAAAAAAGCTTATCTGACCCTTGAATACGACAAAATTATCAGCCGATTGGTAGACTACGCCAGTTTCAGCGCCTCTGCTGAACTTGCGCACCGCCTGCAACCCCAATCAGACCTGCAGGACGTGCGTGACCGGCAATCTGCTACCCGCGAGGCACGCCATATTCTCAGTCTGAGCCTTGACCTGCCTTTTCACAACGCCCGCGACATTCGCCCCCAAATCGGGGTTGCGCGCCGCGAGGGTGTGCTTGAACCAGGGGATTTACTGGAGATAAAAAACACGTTGATCGTCGCACGTTCGGCGCGGCGCGTCCTGGAGAACCTGATCGAAGAAACGCCTTTGCTTTCCAGCCTGGCAGAGCACCTGCCTGTGGGTTTGGGGCTGGTGGATCAGATCAACAAAACAATATCCGAACGGGGCGACATCCTCGATTCTGCCTCAGATAAACTTTCCCAAATCCGCGGCGAGCTTAAGATCACCTACGAACGCATGATGGCGGGCATGCAACGTTTTCTATCAGAGCCCAGCACAGCCCGCATGCTGCAGGAACCGATCATCACCCAGCGCAATGGACGGCATGTGCTGCCGCTCAGGGCAGAGTACAAAGGACGCATCAAAGCGGTGATTCACGACCAATCCTCGTCGGGAGCGACCCTGTTCATTGAACCGTTGGCGGTGGTGGAGTGGAACAACCGCTATCGCGAGCTGGTTCTGGCAGAGCGTGACGAGATCCGGCGCATCCTGGCAGAATTAACCCTGCGCATCGGTGAGCATGGCGATGTCCTCAAACACATGGTTGAAGCCCTGGCTGAGCTTGACCTGGCTTGCATGTGTGCCCGTTTCGCGCAGGATATCGATGCAGTCGAACCGCTCCTGGTGCCAACCAGGGAAACAGGCACCATCCACCCCGGCAGCACCATCCGGTTGTTCAAAGCTCGCCACCCCCTGTTAGACCCCAAAACCGTAGTTCCCATCGATGTGGATCTTGATGCTGAAACCTATGCGCTGGTCATCACCGGGCCAAACACAGGCGGAAAGACGTTAACACTGAAAACCGTCGGGTTGCTGATATTGATGGCTCAATCGGGTCTGCAGATTCCCGTTCAATCGGGCTCGACCCTGTCGGTATTTGAAGATGTCTATGCTGATATCGGCGACGAACAATCCATCGAGCAATCCCTATCAACATTCTCCGGTCATGTGACCAATATCAACGGCATTTTGAATAAATCGACGCCTAAGTCGCTGGTCTTATTGGATGAATTGGGCGCCGGGACGGATCCGCAGGAGGGGTCTGCCCTGGCTCGCGCGGTGCTGGCTCACCTGTTAGAGCGTGGCATCACCTGCCTGGTGGCCACGCATTACCCGGAGCTCAAAGCCTACGCCCACACCACCGCGGGGGTGTTGAATGCCAGCGTTGAGTTTGACCTCGGAACGCTCCAACCAACCTACCACCTCACCATCGGGCTACCTGGGCGATCCAACGCCCTGGCGATAGCCGAACGTTTGGGTTTGCCAGAGTCAATTATCACTGCGGCTCGTGCCGAGATCGATCCCACCGACCTGCGGGCAGAAGATTTGCTCGATGAGATCCATCGCCAGCGAGACCTGGCGCGACAGGCACGCGAAGCTGCAGAAATTGCCCAAAAAGAGGCAGAGGCGATCCGCAAAGAGTTGGCCGATCGCCTCGACCAGATCGAAGATGAGCGCTTTGCCCTGCTGGAAAAAGCTCGTCTGGAAGCCGAGGGTCAGTTAATGATTGTGCGCGACGAACTGGAAACCCTGCGGCGTCAACTTGCCAGGGCGCACCAGCCGCTGGATGTTGTTAACGAGGTTGCAGAAGTCGTTGAAACCTTGGAAGAAGAGCTGGCAGAACCTGTGGTCCGCCAGACGCCCAAAAAACCGGTACGCAAACCCAAAGGTCCCCTGCGGCTGGGTGAAAAAGTTCATCTCCGCTCGATTGCCCAGGATGGCGTGGTCACCGGTCTTACCGAGGCTGATATTGAAGTCCAGGTCGGTATGCTCAGGATACGCGCCCGCCGTTCGGATATCATCCGTAAAGGCGACCCCGAAGAAGATTCGCCTGAACCCCAAAAAAGCACAACAAAACCCGGAAAAACCATCCTCCCCAGGACGCATGAATCCCCCGGGGTCGAGATGGATATGCGCGGTCAGCGGGTGGATGAAGGGCTGGACGCCCTTCAAGGATATTTAGAAAAAGCCTTCCTGGCCGGATTGCCCTTTGTGCGGATCATCCATGGCAAGGGCACCGGTCGCCTGCGCGAATCTGTGCGGGAAGCCCTGCGACTCAGCCCCTTCGTTGATCGCTATGAAAGCGGCGGAGACACAGAGGGCGGGGCTGGCGTAACCGTTGCCTTCATCAAACAAAATTAATAAAAGAACTGGCAGTGCCCTTTTTCTCCCATTGCATTGCCAGTTCTCTTGCACGTGAACCCCTCTATCACATGCCCGTTTATACTTCTCAGTACAACTTAATTTAGTGTACCACAACACCGTTACCAAAACGTGGACACGTCATTAAGAAAAACTGTTCTCCTCCCGCCAAACCTGCAGGGCATGTAAGAATTCTTTCCTCAAGGGTTCACTTTGGGTGTATGCGTCAAAATCAGATAACAGGGCCTGGTAAGCAGACCTGAGTTCCTGTGGATGAATTCGCAATTTGATATGCCTGGAAAGCTGTCCTGCTAATTCTAAGGCGTTTTTGTTGAGCATCTTCATCCTTAACGATCGGGACAAACCAAGGATTTCCATCAATAATTCTTCTGCTTGATTAAACTCCCCCCGTGAAAAAGCCAGTTGTGCCATACGAAAATTGCCCCAGGCTATTTCCTGGGCCAGGTTTCTTTGCTCTGCCAGCTTTAACGCCGTGGAGAATTTTTGTTCAGTGGTCTTAAAGTTCTTGGCTTCCAAATCAATTAATCCATCTGCCAACAACGCCTGGATGTAAATAGCCATCAGACCCTTTTCCTCAGTCGTTGCCAGGGTGGATTTTAATATTTCCCTGGCTTCTGCAGGCTGTCCGCTGCGCGTCAACAAACGTGCCAGAGCGACATTGTTCTCCAATCCGTAATAGGATTGCAAGAAATACCCCTGGCGAATCTGGGCGAGACGATAATAGTGCATGGCCTGGGCGTTGCTATGGAGAATGTCATAGATGTTGCCCAGCAAGGTGTTTACAGCCACAATGTAGTAAATATTATGGGTTTTCTCAGCCAATTTTCGCGCTCGGATAATGTGGTGATAAGCCTCATCGAGTTCCGCCTGAATAATTTGGACTTTACACAGGTTAATCAGCGAAAGCGTTTCAGAAAAAGAATTGTCAAGAACCTGGGCGATTGCTACGCCCTCCTGGGCAAAATGCGCACTGCGGTCAATGTTCCCGGCGACAAAATTACAGTTAGTCAACATGTGGTAGATCAGCAAACGGTCAAACGTTCCAATCTGGTTGAAGTAAGTTTGGTAAATCTTCTGGGAAAATTCCATGGCACTATCCGCATCTCCTTTAGCATAATAGGTTAAAGCGGCGAGCATCTGGGCGAGGAATTGATACTGGGTCTTATGAGAAACCTCAGGTAGAAGGGCGTCAATCAATTTAACCATCCGGTCTGCTGAAGCAAAAACGGCGTCAAAACCAAGGTTCCACCACCTGAGTGACGCCTGACAGAAAAGCGTCTGGATCAATATCTCAATATCATTCGTCTTTTCCAGGTGTCTGACTGCGTCGTGGATCAAAACAAGTCCATTATCACAGTTTCCACGCAAAAAACAGGCATTTGCCAGGGATAAGCTTGATAAACCCATCAACGAGTCAGAGGCTTGCAATTTCGCGATGTGTTGAAGCTTAATCCCCACCTCCTCCAACAAGCTGACCTGATTTGATTGATAAGCAAAGTTGCTCCATCGATGGTAAAGCTGGACAATTTTTTCATTTCCAAAAACCCCCGGGGAGGTACGATTCAGGATTTCCTCAGCCTTTTGATAGGCGCGCAGCACATCCTCCTTTGCGCCCAGGTTCCAGGCATGCTCTGCTGCCTTTATCAACCAATCAAAAGCATTGATCTCATCACCGCCACCGATATAATGATCGGCGATGATAGCTGCCTGGTCACAAGCATGCGGTTCCAGGCTCAACAAATCTGCAATTTTTTGATGAATCTGCTGTCGATAGACAGGTGTGGCTTCTTTGAATACAAATTCGCTCATCTTTTGATGGGTAAACTCCAGGCGTTCTTCATTTGTTGTTGGGATGGTCGTCATATCCAAAAAACCGGACCGAATCAACTGGTCAATGGCTGACAGGAACTGATCCTGATCGATTTCGACTACAGACTGCAACAAACTTATTGAGATATAGTTCCCAATGATTGCAGCGCAGGTGAGTATGTGCTGTTCTGCTTCGCCCAACCGTTTCAAACGCTCTCGGATCATTCCGTGGACGCTCTCGGGCAGGGGAAAACGGTCAACAGCTTGTAAATCTTCAATGTCAGGGTAATTCTCCACCACATGACGTAGGGTTTCTAAAGCCATAAAGGGGTTGCCCTGCGTTTCGTGATACAGCTGTTTGAAAAATTCAGCCGGTAAAGGACGTTTAATAATCAGGTGGGTAAAAGTTCCAAAATCTTCCGGTGTTAATCCAGGGACGCTGATAATTTCTACAGGGTGGGTACGACGAGCATGCTCAAAAAAATCCTCAACATACCGGCTTGGATTTTCTGAACTCGTAGCCATCATCAAGACGCCATCTTTGTCAAAAAATCCCTGGGTTAACAGGTAAGACAGGGCCTGATAAGTCTGCAGATCTGCCCAATGAGCATCATCCAGAAATAATAGCAGGCGACCAAACTGCTGGGAGACAAGTCTCAACAGGTGATGAAGTGCGCCCAATAAATGCTGTCTGGCAGCAGGCAATTGTTGAAGAATTGATGGATCACAATCGGTGCGTAATTCGATCAGTTCTGGCAATAATAGTGTGAGCTGGTTAGCCCAAACAGTATCCATGCTCAGCAAAGCTGCTTCTGGGACATAACGGCGTATCATGTGAACAATAGGCGCAAATGGAAGCGTTATTTCACTTTCTGTGGCTGTTGCCATCAGCAGGATAGGTTTTGGCGCTAAGGTTTCAAATAATTCCTGAACCAGGCGGGTTTTCCCGACGCCCATCTCACCTTTTAGCATCACCAACCCGCCCCGAAAAAAGGCTCGCCTGAGCTGGGTCAACTCCGCAGACCGCCCAACCAGCGGCAGTTGCATGGAAGTAGATGAAGGCCAAACCTGGTTTTCTTTTTTCGAGCCGGCATTGAGTAAATGCTCAGAACGTTGACAGCAGATAATAATTTCATCAGGCAGTGGTGATTGATACTTACGGTCAAAAATCACTTCCAGCGCGTCACAATACTCAACTGCTTCTTGATGACGCCCCAATTTCGATAAAATATCAAAAACAGCCTGGTGGGCAGGGATGTCCCAGTAATTCAGGCGACCTAAATGAAGGTGCAAATCCAAAGCTATTTCCAGTTGACCAGAGGCTTGATAATGGTCTGCTAATCGTTTCATCAATGAAACCCGCTGCAATTCCAGGTCCCTGCTCAAAGTTTGCTGCCAGACATCCAATTCCGGATAATCGCTCAGATCATCTCCCTGGATGATCTGGTCGCCGCGCCATAGGCTAAGACTCTCTCTAATCTGATTGACAATTTGCGTCGGAAGGGGTTGATTTTTCGGAAAGACCGACAGTAAACCGTGCAGGCTCTGATAGGATTCAGTAAACCTGACCAGGTCAACAGAGCAGCGGGAGAAATCTAACGCAACCTGGTCAAGTTCTGTAACCAGCAGAGATTTATCGGGAAGGCGGTTGCGTAAGCGGGAAAGTGCAGTTCTGAGCGTCCCACGCGGATCAACCTGCTCTGCCGATGGCCACAGAAAATCAATCAGCGTTGAGCGGCTGACCCGGCGATGTGTTGCTGCCAGGTAATAAAGGATCGCCCGCTCGATCTTACGGGGTATCTTGATGCGCCTATCATCAGAATAAATTTCAACCGCACCAAGCAGGCGGATGTTCAGGATGAATGGGTTGTTCATCACTTCAATGATACCTTAATTCAGACCGCCAGCATCCAGAAATCAAGTGATCAATCGGCTCTTTAAATGCAAAAGCTCACCTCGATGAGCTTTTTGAGCATTAGCATGCCGAAGGTGGGAATCGAACCCACACGCCCGAAGGCACACGATTTTGAGTCGTGCGCGTCTGCCTATTCCGCCACTCCGGCTATCCGGTATTATTTTATCCAATCCACCGATCCAGGTCAAGCAATTCCATCGAGATGCCTTAAATCCGGGATTTCAATTGTAAAACCACACACCCCGCTTCAACTCGCCAGGGATTAATTGGGTATCATTTACAGGTAGAAGTTCATCCTCCTTCCAAGCAAGGTGGACTGACTATTGGAGCAGTAATGAAATTAGGCATCATCGGCTTACCTCAATCCGGAAAAACCACCTTATTTAACACCCTCACACAGGGCAACGCCCCCACAGGGATCAGCGGGGGCAAACTTTCGCTGCATACCGCCGTAATCGACGTTCTCGATGCGCGCGTGGATGCCCTGGTCAAATTGTTCCGCCCAAAGAAGACGGTTTATGCCAAGGTCACTTATGTCGATATTGGCGGATTGGACGGCGAATCAGCCAGGAGTGGCATTTCTGGTCCACTGCTCAATACTTTGTCGCAAATGGATGGTTTCATTCATGTCATCCGGCAATTTGAAAACCCCCTTGTGCCCCATTCAGCCGGTTCAGTTGACCCGTTGCGAGATTTGGCGACCATGGAATCGGAATTCATGCTTCATGACCTGATTCAGATAGAACGTAAGTTAATCCGCCTGGAAGAGGAACGGCAGCGGGGAGGGTATGGTCGTGACAGAGCGGAAATCGGACGTGAGCAAGCATTATTCATCAGGCTCAACGAAACCCTGTCCCAGGGACTCCCCCTGCGCGGCGAAACCTTCAGCCCGGAAGAAGAAAAAAAGCTCTCCGGTCATGGTCTGTTGAGCCGGATACCCCAACTGGTTGTGGTCAATCAATCAGAGGGTCAGGCCCTCATCAATTTGGATGCATTCAACAGCTTTACAAAGCCAATTTGCATGCCCATCAAACTGGAGATGGAGATTGCCCAGTTGAGCCCCGAAGATGCGACACTGTTCATGAAAGAATATGGCATTCAGGAACCCAGCCGCAACCGCCTGGTGCGTTCATCCTACGAATTGCTGGATTTACTCTCCTTTTTCACTGTGGAAGAAGAAAAAGAAGCCCATGTCTGGACGATCTCGCGCGGGTCAACCGCTCTGGAAGCTGCTGGCAAGATCCATTCAGATATGGAAAAAGGCTTTATCCGCGCCGAGGTGATTGACGTCGATGATTTGGTCCGACTGGGCGGTTTTACAGAGGCGCGCCAGGCGGGCAAACTGCGCCTGGAAGGCAAGGGCTATCTTGTTCAGGATGGCGATGTGATCACCGTCCGGTTCAACCTTTAGCTGGGGGACACTCAGATCGGGCGCGTTGACGCGCCGATAGGGCAAAGGTAGAATCTTTTTCATCATGTCTGATTTCCTCACAGAGCTTAACCCGCAACAAAAACAGGCTGTGGCCTCCCCACCGGGTCCAATTCTTGTGCTGGCAGGTCCCGGGTCCGGAAAGACCCGCGTGCTGACCTACCGCGTGGCTTATCTGATCGCGGCATTAGAAGTGCCTGCCTACCAGATCATGGCTGTTACTTTTACGAATAAGGCTGCCAGGGAAATGGGCAATCGCATCAGGGGTTTACTGGGGGAGAGGGTCGAGGGCCTTTGGCTGGGCACCTTTCATGCCATATGTGGACGCATCCTGCGGCGTGAGTCCGCTTACCTGCCCGTAGATTCCAATTTCGTGATCTTTGATGAGGATGATCAACACGCATTAATCAAGCGCGTCATCAAAGAACACCGGCTCAATGAGAAGGACTTTAATCCCCGCCAGGTGCTAACAAAAATCAGCAACGCAAAAAACGACCTCCAGACACCGGAAGAGTTCCCTTTAGAAAATTATCGAGATGAGATCATCCAGTCATTTTACAGAGCATACCAGGCTTACCTGGTTGCCAGCAACGCCATGGACTTTGATGATATGCTGCTGTATACCGCGAGTTTGCTGAAGAATCAACCCGATGTGCGTCAAAAATATTCCCGGCGATTTAAACACATCCTGGTCGATGAATTCCAGGACACCAACCAGGCACAATACGACCTGCTGTTCCATTTAGGCGCTCATCACCACAACCTATTCCTGGTTGGTGATGAAGATCAATCCATCTACCGCTGGCGTGGCGCGGATTATAAGAATGTGGAACGTTTCAGAAGCGATTTTCCCGACCATGTAGAAATTTTACTGGAACAAAATTACCGTTCAACTCAAACCATTCTGGATTCTGCAACAACGGTGATCAATAAAAATGTGCACCGGACAAAAAAGGTTCTCTTTACGGAGCGCAGTAAAGGCGAACCGGTAGTCGTCTACGAAGCGCTCGATGATTACGATGAGGCTGCCTACGTGGTGGACATCATCGCTCGCCAGTTTGAACAGAAAACGGCCGGAGAATCTGATTTTGCCATCATGTACCGCACCAATGCCCAATCTCGATTGCTGGAAGAAGCCTTTCGCCGCGCGAATATGAACTATCGCCTGGTGGGTGCGCAGCGTTTTTACGGTCGCCGTGAAGTCAAAGACATGATTGCCTTTCTGCGCTTGATCTACAATCCCAAGGATGAGGTCAGCCTCAGCCGGGTGATCAACCTCCCGCCGCGCGGCATTGGTGCGGTCACCCTGCAGCGTCTGCAAGAAATTGCCCGCGAGAGCGGCGTCAGCAGCGGCGAGGTTCTCCTATCCTTATCCCTGCAGCCTGATTCGGAATTTGCACAGGCATTAGGATCGTTCGCAGCCCGGTTGTTGCCTTTCAGCAAGCTGCTGATCGGCTGGCGCAGCAGCCTGGACCAGGCATCACTCACAGGACTGTTCGACCAGGTACTGCTGGATACGGATTATGAGGTTTACATCAAAGCCGAGGATGATGTGCTTCTGGACCGGTGGGCGAATGTTCTGGAGCTGCGGTCCGTGCTGTTGGAATATGAAGAAGCAGGCCTGGACGTATTTTTAGAAACGATGGCCCTGGTCGCCGATCAGGACACCCTCCCGGAAACAATTGATGCCCCCACCTTGCTGACTCTGCACTCCGCCAAGGGGCTGGAGTTTCCGCAAGTTTTTATCATCGGGCTGGATGAACACATCCTGCCTCATAGCCGATCATTGGATGAGAAAGAGGAATTAGCTGAAGAACGGCGCTTAATGTATGTGGGGATGACCCGCGCCAAAGATCGCCTGTATCTCACCCGCGCACACAGGCGACGCACCCCTTATGGCAATTACGAAACCATGCTGCCTTCCCGATTTTTGATGGACCTGCCGGCAAACCTCACCCAGGGACGTGTCAGCCGGGTTGATCGCTGGGATGAAAGCGATGACTACCAACAATATCAATGGAATCGAACCTACGGTTCAAGAGCACAGGCAGGCACACCCAAACCGCCCACAAAGCGCGAACAGCGCTTTTACTCGGAAATGCACGTGCGACACCCGGTTTATGGGGAAGGTATCGTTCGTAACAGCCGCCTGGAATATGGCGATGAAACCGTGGAGGTCTATTTTGACGGGCTGGGCTTGAAAGCGCTGGTTGCCTCCATGTCCCGGTTGGAGATCATTGAAGAATAATGCCCGGGCGTCAGAGCAGACACAAAAAAGCATTTCTGATCTGGGGGGTGGTTCTCTTTCTTGGAACCGGGATGGCTTGTCAGTTGACTTCACCGCGTCCGGCGTCCTGGGCAGGAACGTCCACTGCTGATGTACGGAACACGGAGATCGCCCTGACTCGGGATGCAATCGCCGGAACAGCCCCGTTTGTCTTTACCCCGACTGCACCGAGCAACACGCCAGTCGCTACGTCCACTGCCACAATAACATCAACACCCCGGGAAAATGCCCACGGCCCCTGGCTGGTATTCCCAGACCCTGAGGGCGAAGGCTTGAATGCTTATGATATCAATACCCACAAAATTCATCGCATCAGCTTGCCCGAGCCGATCATCACCACTGACCTCACCCGGGGCCTGGCTCCCGATGGCAGTAAATTGATCATCCGAGCAGGATTAGCGGAGAACACAGACGAGTTGGCACTTTACCAGATCAACCTGCCCTCATTTGAGGTTAGCAAGCTGACTCCATTGCTATCGATCACGGTTCAGCGCAAAATCGTCCACAACCAGGGCGACCGAGCGCTGGAAACCCTGATGACCGTCACACGCTCGGATGGACTGGCATGGTCCTCAGACAGCCGCTACCTGGCTTTTTCAGCTGCATTAGATCAAGAGTCCAGCGACCTGTATGTTGCCGATACGCTCAACAACCGCATCGATCGTGTAAATGGTCTTTATTCTCAAAATGCATCGCCTGTGTGGTCACCGGGCGGGGAGTGGTTGATCTCCCAGGAGTTCGAATACGAGCATCAGCTGGAAACATGGCACTCGGTTTTGGTTTCAGGCTTGCGCTTTCCCAGCTATGACAGCCAAAACACCCTCTATCTTCCACCAATCGACAGCTTTGAAGAAGTGATCATTGGCTGGATTAACCCACACACCTTTTTGAGCTATTCCAACACTGAAAGTGGTCCCAGGTTGCTGCGCCAGGTCAGTGCAGATGAGGTGAAAGAATCTATCATCTTTGAAAATGCCTTTCAACAAGCAGCTTATGATCCCGGTACTGGCGTAACAGCGTTCAGCATCAGTTTTTCAAACGCGATTGCCCAGGGTCTGTCTGGCGGCATCTATCGACGAGAACTCGACAGCCCGGTGCAGGTCTTACAGGCTGCAGGCGATTGGACCCATCTCATTTGGGACACAGTCGGAAGGTTTGTGGCCTCAGGTACACAGGGGGCGTTGTTTTTCACCCCCCAGGGTGAAAGCATTCTCCTGCCAGGTGAGGGCAATGCGCGCCTGGCACCTAATGGGAGCTGGGTTATCGCCTGGGGTGATGGTGAGAATTCCAGGGCTGGGGCACGCCTGTTTCAATCCCATAGCAGTAACCCACTGCAAACGCTGATCGACCAGCCTGTTGAATCCCTGACCTGGCAGCCCGATTCAAAAGGGTTTTTTATCGTTTCCGAAGGCTCGCTGTATCATTTTACCTTTCCCGGGTTGAAGCCAGAAGAAATCATAACCGGGATACCCTTAACGACCGGGTTTGTGTGGACCTGGGTGGAATAAGCCCTGATCAAGCCGTTGCTTGAAAAAAGACTATAATTAGAACACGATGACCATCAACCCTGAACCTCCGCAAAGCATTGCCGTTCTGGCACACCCCAATATTCCCCGAGCACTGGAAGTTGCCGGGGAGGTTGGTTTAACGATTCAAGCCCTAGGTGGAAACGCTGATGTGGGCTCACTTTATGACGAAGATTTACGGAAGTCCGTCAAAACGGGAGCACATGACCTGGTGATTGCTTTAGGCGGCGACGGTACCATTCTGCGCGCCGGCCACCTGTGTGCGCCTGTGGACATCCCCCTGCTGGGCATCAATATCGGCACTTTTGGTTTCCTGGTTGAGCTCAAACGCGATCAATGGCGCGAATATTTTCCACGATTGTTGTCCGGTGACTTTCGCTATGAAGCGCGCATGATGCTTCGTGCGCGCTGCGTTTGCTGTGGTGAAAAACAGGATCCTTTTGATGTGATCAACGATGTGGTGGTTGCCCGGGGCCGCTATGTGCGCCCGATCAATGTCGAAGCCCTGCTCAACGGCGAGCACATTGCCAGCTATGTAGCAGATGGCCTGATTGCAGCCACGCCCACGGGCTCCACAGCCTACTCACTGGCAGCAGGTGGACCGATTTTGCCGCCTGAAATCCGCAACATTCTATTGATGCCGGTCGCTCCCCACCTGTCGGTTGACCGGGCGGTTGTCCTCTCGGAGGGCTCGTCGGTGACAATGCGCGTCCTGAGCTCACACGAAGCCGTGGTCAGCGTCGACGGTCAGCCGCCGGTTCACCTGAGCAGCGGGGATTGCGTTGAAGTCTCTGCCCATGAAAAGTCGCTGTTGATGGTTCGCTTTCAGGACCCGAACTACTTTTATCGCAACCTGACCGCGTATATGGAACACAACCCTTTACTCAGTAGTAAATCCAATGTCAGATCATAATCATATTCACACAGAAGATATCACCCTGCGCTGCAGTCGCTGCAGCAAGCCAATTACCCCATCTGAAGCCATCCAGACACCTACGGGTTACCGCTGCTCAGATTGCGTCAGACAGCAACAAAAGACCTTCGATACCAGCCGCCCCCAGGATTACATCCTGGGCTTCATCATCGCGGCGCTGCTGAGCCTGTTGGGTAGCTGGCTGACCTCATTGATCGGTTTTTTTACGGTTCTGTTGGCGCCTGCAGCCGGCGTGGGTATCGCTGAAGCGGTCCGCCTGGTCACGAAAAAGCGGCGCAGCAAAAGACTGTTCCAACTGGTAAGGCTGGGAATCATCCTGGGCGGGTTGCCAATCCCTGTACTCATCCTGTTTAATTTGCTCATCAGCCTGGGTGCGGGCGCGTTTAGTCTTTTCAGCCTGTTGCCGCTGGGTTATCAAATTCTTTATCTCGTAATGGCGGTGCCATCAGCGTATTATCGCCTTTCTGGAAACCAGCGGTAGTGAGGATCAGCAATGTTAACTGAATTACAGATTGAAAATTTTGCTATTATCCAGAAACTACACCTGGACTTTTTACCCGGGTTGGTGATCTTCACCGGTGAAACCGGCGCTGGCAAATCAATCATCATGGACGCACTGGAAGCGGTGCTGGGCGGTCGCGCTGAAGCCACCACTATTCGCACCGGCGCTAAACGTGCCCAGGTCGAGGCCACCTTCCGCCTGGACTCTGCCGTTCGTGAGCCGATCCACGCCTTGCTGAAGGCAGAGGACCTGCTCGACGACCCGGATTACATCGTTATGGGGCGAGAGATCCGCCGCGAAGGGCGCAATACAGCCCGCATCAATGGGCGAACGGTGACAGCAGCACTGCAGCGCTCAGTAGGTGAATACCTGATTGATATTCACGGACAATCGGAGCATTTATCCTTGCTGCATGTTCGCAATCACCTGCACCTGCTGGATGGCTTTGCCGATATCGGCGAGTTGCTGGATCAATACCAGGTTGTCTACCGCCAACTGGTTGAAGCCCGGGCGGAATTACAGCATCTTTGCGCCCTGGAACAGGATGCTGCCCGCCGGGTGGACATGCTCACCTACCAGATCCAGGAAATCGACGCTGCCCAGTTGCAGACCGACGAAGAAACCAGCCTGCGCCAGGATCGAACCCGCCTGGCCAATGCAGAAAGCCTGGCCAAACATGCCCAGCAAGCCCTGATCGTTCTGGAAGAAGGCTCGCCAGAAGTGGGCGGTGTAAACGACTTGCTCGGTGAAGCACTGGACGCCCTGCACAGCCTGGCGCGCATCGATACATCCACAGAGACGTTGTATGAGCGCCTGTCTTCCAGTGTGACCGCCCTGCAAGACCTGGCATTGGAGGTTCGCAATTACGCCGAAAACATCGAGTTTAACTCCCGCCTGTTAGACCAGGTTGAAGAACGCATCGATCTGGTCAACAACCTGAAGCGAAAATATGGCGAGTCGATCGACGCGATCGTAGCGTATGCCCTAAAAGCCCGCACTGAACTGGAATCGATCACCCATGCCGAGGAGCGGATCTCAGAACTGGAAGATCGCCAGGTCAGCTTGATGACGACCCTGTCAGGATACGGGCAAGCCCTCAGCCAGCGGCGGTCAGAATCTGCTAGCGAGCTCAGTCGTGGGATTGAGGTTGAACTGCAGGATCTGCAGATGGCACGGGCACGCTTTCAAATTGAGATTACCCAACGCCCGGATGAAAACGGCCTGCCGCTGCAGGACGGTCAACGCGTGGCTTTCGACGCCAACGGCATCGACCGGGTGGAATTCCTGGTTGAAACCAACCCCGGGGAAGGGTTTAAACCCCTGGTTAAGATTGCCTCAGGCGGCGAGACCTCTCGCTTGATGCTGGCTTTGAAAAACGTGCTGGCGAACGCCGATAAAATCCCCACGCTGGTATTTGATGAAATTGACCAGGGGATTGGCGGTCGTGTCGGTATGGTTGTCGGTGAAAAACTGTGGAACCTTTCTCGCCAGCATCAGGTGATGTGCATCACCCACCTGCCGCAACTGGCGGCTTACGGCGAGCAGCACTACCGGGTCGTCAAGGCGCTTCAGGATGGACGCACCCACGTTGAAGTCCAGCCCCTGGCAGACCAGGAGCGGCTGGCAGAACTGGCACAGATGCTCGGCCCAATCAGTGAGGGCACCCTGCAATCCGCTGAGGAAATTCTTGAGATTGTTCATCATCAAAAAACCGGGGAAGTGGACAAAACATCGAAATAAACTTTCAGCGATCGTTCTTTCCGAAATATCGGCTAAAATAGATGTGATAAGAAAAACCAGATCATGCACACGCTGCACGGAAAGGAGACCTGATGCCCAGTTATTCTGATATCATGGCGGTGATCCTGGGGGGCGGGCAGGGACAGCGCCTGTATCCCCTTACCTTGGAACGTGCCAAGCCTGCTGTGCCGATTGCTGGAAAATATCGGCTGATTGATATCCCCATCAGCAACTGTATTAATTCAAACATCTACCAAATCGCAGTGCTGACGCAATATAATTCCGTCTCATTGCACCGCCATATCACCAACACCTATATATTTGATAAATTTCACACCGGCTTCGTGCAAATTTGGGCAGCCGAGCAGACCATGGACCGCAAAGAGTGGTACCAGGGAACAGCCGATGCGGTTCGTAAACAATTATTTGAAATCCGCACCACGCGCGCGAAATACGTGCTGATCCTGGCGGGTGACCACCTTTACCGTATGAGTTATTCCAAGATGGCTGATTTTCACTGGGAGAAAAACGCCGAGGTAACGGTGGCTGTGCAGCCCGTCTTCCGTTCCGAAGCCTCTCGCTTTGGCTTGCTGAAGCTTGATCAGGCCTCTGAAATCGTTGATTTTGCCGAGAAACCCAAAGACCCGCACATCCTGGATAATTTTGTCACCCGCGATGATCCTGAACAACCCTTCCTGGCGTCCATGGGCATCTACCTGTTCAACCTGGATGTTCTGGTTGACCTGTTAACCATGAAATCCGGAATAAAGGAGTTTAACGACTTTGGCTATGACATTATCCCCTATTGTGTGAGCAATGAGCCATCCGTTTTTGGCTATGAATTCAGCGGTTACTGGCACGATATTGGAACAATCCGTTCGTTCTACGAAGCCAATCTTGAGCTGACCTTGCCGCGCCCCAGCTTTGATATCCACGATCAATATTCTCCCATTTATACCCGCGGGCGTTTTCTTCCCGCCACACGGATTTCTAACTGCGTATTGAACGATGTTCTCATTAACGAAGGCTGCATCATCAGCGAAGCAAACATCAATCATTCGGTGGTCGGCATCCGCAGCATGATCAGATCTGGCACACATATTAAAGATTCGGTACTGATGGGCGCTGATTATTTTGATTACACGGGCGAGATTCCCGTCGGAATCGGGAAGAACTGTGTTATTGAAGGTGCCATCATTGATAAAAACGCCCGCATCGGCCAGGATGTGTGTATCAAACCCTTCCCGATCGGCACCGATTATGACACAGATGCTTATTCGGTCAAAGACGGTATCGTGGTTATTCCCAAAAATACCATTTTGCCGTCGGGGACAAGAATCTGTCCCGAAGCCTGAAGCCATTGATGATTGATGGTTGCGTCGAAAATTAAGCAGACCATCAACACCGATTTGAGATCGTTGATTATTGGATAGATAAAAAGAACCTTTCCATCACCCAAGTTAAATATTGTGAATTAATGAAAACCTCATTATTGTTATGTATGGGCGTGGTATGCCTTGCCACCCTCGATTTTATGTTTGCGTTTCCTATTCTTTTGTGATGATTTATAGGATTTTTCAAAAACCCTGATATTATATCAGGGTTTCTTTTTCATTAGCGAATAAAATGAGTTGCTGTATATTAATGGATTGGAGAAAATTGTATGGCAAGTGATCAGACCGAGATAAATGTCGAAAATGCGGATGATTTATCGATTTCATGGCATACGCTGACCAGCGTAGACGCTTTGCAGCGGTTGGAATCAAAAATTGACGTTGGGCTTACCAGTATAGAAGTTGCGACAAGGCAGGAGCAGTACGGCTTGAATGAGCTGGAAGAAGCGCCTCCGACCACCTTCTGGCAGATGTTGTGGGCACAAATCAATAGTTTTGTGATCTACTTGCTGCTGGGTGCAGCCATTGTATCCGCACTTCTGGGGGATTACGTAGAAGCAATTGCCATCCTGGCGATTGTGGTCCTGAATGCCATCATGGGAATCATCCAGGAAAGCCGAGCAGAGGCTTCTCTGGCCGCCCTCAAGAAGCTGGCCGCGCCGGAAGCTTCCGTGCTTCGGGATGGTAAACGCAGTTCCGTACCCGCTCCTCAACTGGTTCCCGGGGATATCGTTTTCCTTGAGGCAGGCAACTATATCCCGGCGGATATACGCTTGCTTGAAGCGGTCAATCTACGCATCGATGAGGCTTCACTGACCGGTGAATCCGTCTCCGTACAGAAAAATGCGGAATCCAGGCTCGAGAAAGATGTTCCCCTGGGCGACCGGACCAACACCGCTTTTATGGGAACCCTGGCGAATTATGGGCGTGGCAAGGGCGTCGTCGTCAGCACCGGCATGCACACCCAGCTTGGAATGATCGCCACCATGCTCCAGCAGGTCGAAGATGAGCAAACCCCCTTGCAGCGGCGGTTGGACCAGTTTGGCAAAATCTTGGGGTGGGCAAGTTTGGCTGTCTGTGCCCTGATCTTTGTGATCGGCGTGGCCCGTTTTGCCCTTGAACCGGGCCAGGCAGATTTCTTCGGCCCACAAGCGCTGGAAACCTATACCGAACTGTTCATGATCGCGGTTTCCCTGGCCATTGCTGCCGTGCCTGAAGGTCTGCCCGCAATCGTCACCATCAGCCTGGCGCTGGGAATGCGCGAGATGGTTCGGCGCCACGCCCTCATCCGCAAGCTTTCTTCGGTTGAGACCCTGGGGTCAGCCACCGTCATTTGTTCGGATAAAACAGGAACATTGACCCAAAACGAAATGACCGTCACCCGTGTTTGGGCTGATGGCGATTTCATCTCCATCACAGGAAGAGGGTATTCCCCGCAGGGTGATTTTCTAAAAGACGATCAGCCGATCAACATCAAAGATTATCCGGCGATTAAATCCACCCTGTGGCTGGGCACTTTGAACAACGATGCCCAGCTCGAACCAGCCGGCGAACAGGACGGGCGGGAAACTTTTCGCATGGTCGGCGATCCAACCGAAGGCGCAATCCTGGTCGCAGCGCTAAAACTGGGCGCTTCTATCGATTTGCTCAACCAAACCTTTCCCCGCTCTCAAGAAATCCCCTTTGATTCCGTACGCAAACGTATGCTGACCATTCATGCGGTTGATGACCAGGCGGATGATGACCTTTCACTTATCAACAATGGGCAAAGACAACAAAACCCATATTTCATCAATGTCAAAGGCGCACCCGACGTGGTGCTTGGCTTGTGTACCCACATTGAGGTCGGTAATGATCATCTTGAACCCCTGACCGAAGCGCGCCGTCAGGAAGTTTTAGCAGCCAACGACGCCATGACAAATGATGCATTGCGGGTATTAGGTGTTGCCTGCCGCACCGTCACCACAGTACCGGAAGAAATCAACAGCGAGGAACTGGAGCGCGATCTGACTTTTGTGGGTTTGATCGGTATGATCGATCCAGCCCGAGAGGAAGTGGCAGATGCCATCCTCACCGCGAACAGCGCTGGGATTCGCACGATCATGATCACTGGTGACTATCCCAACACTGCCCGAGCCATCGCAGAACAGATCAGCCTATTGCGCCCCGGTCATCAGGTGATGACGGGCAGCGCGCTCGATACGCTCAGCGATGAAGAGATGATTGAAAACGTGCAGATCACCGATGTGTATGCACGCGTCAGCCCGGAACACAAGATGCGCATTGTAGATGCCCTGCGCGCCAACCAGGAAGTGGTCGCGATGACGGGTGACGGCGTCAACGATGCGCCGGCGATCAAACGCGCAGATATTGGCGTGGCTATGGGTATCACCGGCACCGATGTTGCTAAAGGCGCAGCCGACATGGTCCTTACCGATGATAACTACGCCAGCATCGTTTCTGCAGTAGAACAGGGTCGGGTGATTTACAGCAATATCCGCAAATTTGTCTACTATTTGCTATCCTGTAACATGGCCGAGATCATGGTAATCTTCCTGGCGACCTTGTTTGGCTGGCCCATCCCTCTGACTGCGATCCAACTGCTGTGGCTTAACCTGGTCACGGATGGAGCCCCTGCGCTGGCGTTGGGAACCGAAGCGGGAGATCCCGACATCATGGAACTCCCACCCCGGCCGCCAAGCGAGCCCATCATCAACCGTCACATGCAGATCGGCATCGTGGTACAGACCATCGCCATCACCGCAGTCACCCTGATTGCATTTGCAATTGGTCATGTTTTCGAGCCCGAACATGCCGAGTTCGCCCAAACCATGGCTTTTGTGACCCTCAGCATCTCCGAGTTGTTCCGAGCGTATACCGCACGCTCTGAATACTATCCGCTGCTTAAGATCGGTGTATTCAAAAATAGAATTATGAACTGGGCTGTGCTGGGTTCGCTGCTGCTGATTTTCGCGGTGATTTACGTGCCTTTCCTTCAACCGATTTTCAACACAGCCCCATTGGGGATTGCAGAATGGCTTGAGATCCTCCCGTTGGTTCTGATCCCCTCGGTTGCCGCAGAGATAACAAAAGTATTCTTGCGAAAACAGATACAAAAGACTCAGTCTGCTGCTTAATTAGCCTGGGTATTGAACGGAATACACAAAAGATTTGAAATAAGGGTGCGGCAAGCCGCACCCTTATTCGCAGAACCCCACCGAACACATTTTGCCTCCCGGGGTTATTGAGGGTAGAAAATGAGGGTATTTTGCATACCGTTTTCTAACCCTCCCCCCATCCCCATTCCCTTTGGAAGGGGGAGACTAATACTTTCACTCGACTTTACTATTAGGAAAGCCCCGGCTCGCATATCATCGGGGTGCTATACACGATGATTGTCTGTCAGCTATCGGCTATCAGCTATTAGCTATCAGCTTTCAACTATCAGCGCTATCACCCTTCAATATTTTCCAATTCGCTGTGTCATCCCCATTTCGGCATATAATCAACATCAGGTAACTCTTCTTCATTTCACTTCAGAAGGCAGGTACAAGCATCTCATGGAAAAATTCATCGCTGTAGCTGGAAATATCGGCGTGGGAAAGTCAACCCTGGTTAAATTGCTCAGTGAGGTCCTGGACTGGACGCCCTTTTATGAGCCGGTAACAGAAAACCCTTACCTGACTGATTTCTACACGGACATGCAAACCTGGGCTTTTCACTCACAGGTGTATTTCCTTATGCGACGTCTGCATATCCACCGGCAGTTAATGAAAATGAACGGCTCGGTCATCCAGGATCGCAGCGTCTACGAAGATGCTGAGGTCTTTGCCCACAACCTGCATCGGCAGAACGCCATCAGCGACCGGGATTATGCCACCTATCGAGAGCTGTACCAGGTCCTGGTGGAATTTTTGCCGCCGCCTGACCTGGTACTTTACCTGCGAGCTTCTGTTCCTACCCTGTTAGAGCGTATATCAAAGCGCGGCCGCGATTATGAAAAAACCATCAGCCCGGAATACCTGACTGACTTGAATACCCTGTATGAAAACTGGACAGAGCATTTTGCACTGTGCCCCATCCTGACCATTCCCTGCGACAACCTGGATTATGTGGCCAAACCCCAACATCTGGAATTGATTGTGGATAAAGTCAAAGAAATATTGATTGGCAAGGCTGAAGTCCGCTTTGACCTTTAACCCCCTGCATGCGCGTTAACGCGCGTGTTAATCTCGGCAAAAGATGGGGGATTAATTCGTTCTACCCGTACAGACAGATCATTCCACAGGCAATGCTGAGTTCTGTTCCTGTAACACGGGTTGGGTCATAACGGTTAGCTTAACTGCAGTTCGAGTCTTTCCGTCAATTTCCACGTCCACAAATTCTGGCACCAACACAATCCCCAAGTTATCTTTCGCTAAATAGCCTTTAGCAATAATAATTGACTTAATGGCTTGGTTAACAGCGCCAGCGCCAATGGACTGAACTTCTGCAAGCTTTTGCTCACGGACAATCGCTGCGATTGCACCAGCGACCGCAGCAGTTCGGGAGTTGGCTGATACTTTGATAATGTTCATTTTTATGCTCCCTGAATGATATTACCTTCGAATATAAAGCTTAGGATATGCCCGAATCCCGGGGCTTTTATTCATTTTCTTTTAAAATTTTACATGATTATTGCTGCGCAATCAAGTATTTCAGGTTTGGCATCGTCTTTTTAAAAAATATGTTAACCAAAACACACTCAACACCCTTTTGTAGAATGTTAATGCTAATGAACCTCAGCTTCTTTTTGATACTGTGATGCTTGTTCAGTTTTGCGATCGATACTGGTGAATACAAGATATATTTTAAAAAGCCCTGTGAAGGGAATCTTCACAGGGCTTTTTGCATTTATGTATTAATCATTGAGGAGAGTTTCTTCGGCTAATCAATCCTTAAGCATTTCTGCCGCCAGCCTAACCAGAGCTTTTACTAAGAGCGTTTCGCTTTTGGAGCCTCACGTCGCGTGCGCAAGTCATCCACCATTTGGCGATGCTGTGTGCGACCCAGGGGATAGAAGATGGCAATTAATATGCCAGCGATCAAAAACAACGCGGGGATGGGTCCGACGACCAGCCGGATGCCCAGCAAAGCGCTGGGGGGTTGCACTGCATTCTGGCCGGTCTGCATCTTGCTGATCTGCAAAACCAGCAGCGAAAGTGGTTGCGCTATCGCCATGCCGATCTTTCCCAACAGGGTGACCAAGCTGTAGAATATCCCCTCATTGCGTTCCCCGGTGTGCCATTCCTCCCATTCAATTGCATCTGGGATAATTGCCCAGGGCAGTACTTGCCCGGCACTGACGCCAATCCCGGCCAGCACACACAGGATGAGAATGAGCCAGAAGGGCGTTTGGGGATTCATGAAAATCAGCACGATCATCACCAAAGACCAAAATCCAACGCCGATAATGTAAGCCCAGCGCTTATTCCAGTTTTTCGAAACCCAGTTCCAGAACGGCAGTGCGAAAATTGCCGTGACGAAGATGCTGATCATGATGATAATGTTCTGAGACTGGCGCTGGATGACATGCAGGATGAAAAACTGCAGGTTGGATTCGATCACAATAATTGCCATCCAGGTGGCCAGGTACATCAGGGCACCAAATACGAAGGGCTTGTTCTTGAAGGCAGCCTTAAGTGAAGGCCAGAACTCTGGCAGTTTTTCGGACTGGTATTCCTTCTTTTCTTTAGTGCCAAAAAACACACCAAAATAAGGCGCGGCAGCGAGAGCGCCAGCCGCCACTGCCATGATCATCACATTGCGCGAGGTTGCCTGGGTCCAATCGTTGCCCACAATCAGTAAAGGCAGGATGTATGCTGTCAGGCTGCCGGTAATATTGAACATCATCCTGAAACTGGTTAGTTTTGTGCGCTCATCGTAATCGGAGGTCAATTCCGGTGTGAGCGCAAAATACGGCATATAAACAAAGGTCGCCAGGGCTTCATAAATAATATAAGCCAGCGAATAATAGATCACCAATCCGGTCTGGCCAAAATCCGGGTGGAGCCATAACAACAAGAAAGACAACCCGAAGGGAATGGTGCCAAACAGCAAAAAGGGACGCCGCCGCCCCCACCTGGTCCGGGTACGATCTGAGATGTACCCCACCAGCAAATCATTGACAAAATCCCAGCTTCGCCCGACAAATAAAATAATGGCCACCAACCCTGGTGCCACACCCACCACCGTCACCAGAAAAACCGAGAAGAAGGCTGAGATGATTGAATTGTTCATGCTGAAACCGAAATCTCCCATGCCGTAAAGGATATTCGTAATAAAGGGAAGTTTTTCTTTTTTCTCCATGGTGTCAGCTCCTGTAATAATTGCTTAGAATAGTCACTTAATTAACTGGAAACCATTTTAATAGTTATGCTTAAATCGTTAATCTGCAGGTGAATACCAGCCTGGCGTTAATCATCCATCGCTTCGATCAGCCCGCGCAACTGATGAAAATCTGTGCGGGAAGTCATATCAATGCTAATTGGCGTGACAGAGACTTTTTTGTCGACTAATAGCACGTAAATATCTCCGTCTGGCTCTAAATTGTTTGGATCATAATTCAGTTTGTATTTGATCGGCCCGGGTTCAGAAAAAGAATTGCGCTGCGCCATTTCTGGATGGTAGTATTTCTTACGTGATTGGCGGGTGATAATCCAGGGAGTCTCCGCTGAAGCCCCTGCGGGCACGTCCACTTTAAGCACATCCACATCGAAGGGGAATTCCCTGTTCAACATCACCCGGGCGAATTTGTGAGTGAAATAAGCTGCCGCGCTGAAATCAACGTCTTGCGACAGGGAAAGATGATACTCCGGTTTTGTCTGCATCGAAACCGCCAGGGCAGGGATGCCAAATGAGGTTGCTTCCAGGGCTGCGCCAACAGTGCCGGAAACGGTAATGGATGAACCAATATTCTCCCCATAATTAATGCCAGAAACCACCAGGTCGGGTTTGGATTTGATCACATCATAGATGCCATGCACCACCGCCTGTCCCGGTGAGCCATCCACAGCATACACAGGCCAATCGCGCCCATTGACGTGCAGCGACATCGTTTCGATAATTCCGGTTGAAGTAATCGGCATGCTGTGCCCGGTGCTGGTTTGCTGGTACAGTGGTGCAACGATATGCACAAATCCAAGCAAATCCAGGGCTTGTGCGGCAGCCCATAAGCCCGGTGAGTGGATGCTGTCGTCGTTGGTCAGTAAAATTTGGATTGTTTTATTATTCATAGGGTTTAGTTTTCGTCGATAAAATTGGTAATCAGCACAAGGTTATCACAGAGCCAGGTTTTTGTCCCGGTCAATCGCTACCATGACAAACCCTGGCAGACAAGTATAACTTTTTATGATCAACTTGAGAAGAGATTAACTGCCCTCCCCCACACACTGTACAGCAAAGGACCGGATCACATTTACCATAGCCAGCAAGCCGTTGGTGCGCTGTGAAGAAAGGTGTTGATTGAGTCCGATCGTCTCAAAGAAATGCAGCTCAGCCTGGCTCACTTCTTTTGCGGGCTGACCGGAAAAAACCTGCAGCAGTAAAGCCGCCAGCCCTTTGACAATCAGCGAATCGCTGTCAGCCTGCAGGTACACGACGCCCTGGCGGCATTCACGGGCCAGCCACACCAGCGATTGGCACCCCCGCACAAGATTGCCCTCGGTGCGATTTTCCTCAGCCATGGACGGGCTTTTTTGCCCCAATTCGATCAAATACGCGTAACGCTCATCCCATTCGGGTAGAAAAGAAAAATCTTCAATAATCTGGGCTTGAATTTCCTGTATTGTTAGCATGACTCACCGTCTTAGGATTTTAAGTGCCTGGTGAATGGATTCTACAAGCACGTCGATATCCTCAAAGTTGTTATATAGTGCCATTGACGCCCTCACTGTGCCTTCAACGCCCAAAGCCGCCATGATCGGTTCCGTGCAGTGATGCCCTGTACGCACCGCCACACCGCGGGTATCTAAAAGCGTTCCCAGGTCATAATGATGCACCCCTTCTATATTGAAGGGAACAATGCTGGTATGCCGTTTGCCATTTCCGTAGATCTTCAACCCGTCAATCTCGAGCAATTTTTTACGGGCATAGGCTAAAACAGCATCTTCGTGAGCCCTGACCTCGGTAAAGTCCAGGGCGTTCAGGTAATCAAGCGCTGCTGCCATGCCAATCGGACCAACGATATTGGGCGTTCCGGCTTCGAATTTAAAGGGTAGCTTGTTATAGGTGGTCTTTTCCACGGTCACCCGTTCGATCATCTCGCCCCCACTCTGGTAAGGCGGCATGGCATCCAGCCATTTTTCTTTGCCGTAAAGTACGCCAATGCCGGTCGGCCCGTAGATCTTGTGACCGGAAAAGGCATAGAAATCCGCATCCAGCGCTCTGACATCATGGTCAACATGCTGAACTGCCTGTGCTGCGTCAACCAATACAACCGCCCCAGCGTCATGAGCCATTCGAATGATATCCTGCGCCGGGTTGACCGTACCCAACGAGTTGGAAACATGGTTAAAAGCCACAAGACGCGTCTTGCTGTTCAGCAGGTTTTGGTAGATATCCAGCCTGAGGTCGCCATTTTCATCAAAGGGAACCACATGATATTTTGCTCCACGGCGCTCGCACAGCATCTGCCAGGGGACAAAATTCGAATGATGATCCATCATTGTAAAAATCACTTCATCGCCAGGGTTAATGAACACCTCTCCAAAAGAATACGCCACCAGGTTAATGGCTTCTGTTGTGCCGCGTGTGAAGATGATTTCGTACTCATGTTCGGCGTTGATGTGGCGTTGCACGGTTCGGCGGGCGGCTTCATGTGCTTCTGTAGCCAGGTTCGAGAGGTGATGTGCAGCGCGATGGATATTGCTGTTATAGCGGGTGTAATAATCCACGATCGCATCGATCACCGCTTGAGGCTTTTGGGTTGTGGCGGCATTATCCAGGTAAACCAGGGGCTTCCCGTACACCCGGGTGTGTAAAATCGGGAAATCAGCGCGGATTTTTTGAACATCGAGGGTCATAATTGCCTTCTTATTGATTTAATTGGTCAAAGAATTCTACCGCACCAGGGCAGCGAAGGGGAAGCAGTATCAGCCAGTGCCCGGTTCGATCGGTATTTCATAGCCACCTCGAACCTTCTTATAAAATAAGGTTGACAAGGTTTTTAACCGCCTGGATTAATTTATTCATGCCTGAATCCCTTGCTGTTTTTTCCATCCACACCAAATCGAGTTGATCACAATTTTGAAGTCTGAGAGTTTCTAAAAAAGCCGGTGAGTGTCCCTGTTTGGTTAAGTGCGATCAAACCGCCTGTGCCCGGGCATGCCGTAGCATAGCCACGAGAGCCGGCACATTCCCGTGGCGATCTGCGCTCAATGCAGTTTTCGTGAGCTTGTGTGATTAACCTGCAGGGGCTTCATCCCGCGTGCTATCCGGTTCCTGTATCGTCCTCCCCACCCGCTTCTGCCTCGTCTGGTTCAGGTGCCGCCGGCAGGAGAGCCAGGGCATCCTCAACCTTCATCGGGACTGTGATGATCTCCCTCATGATTCCCCAGGCTTGTTCGTCTTGCAGGGCCTCCCAGAGCGTTAAAAAAGCCTGATATTGATCAGAGCGCACCCGTCTGCGGTCTTCGATAAAGTGGTTTAAGCCGGGCAGCAATCGTTTTAGCGGTCCGCGATGACCAAAATACGCTTCAATACACACTCCTTCCTGCTGGATAAATTCAGGCAGCCACAGGATCCAGACATCGTTGTCATGAATCTCACCCAGCAAGTCCTGGATGTCTTTCATCGTCCGGATCAGCGGGTTAAGAGCCTGACCGTAGAGCAGAGCAAAAACCTCCAGGGTATAGCGCAAATGCTTGCCGGCAATCCGCATGGCATGCAATTCGGTGATATTTTCGGGGTCGTGAATATCGTTTTCGTAGCTCAGAAACTCATCCAGGTTCGTGCTAATCGCCTCAAAGGCGCGCTGGTAAAGGGAGGGGGTGACCAGGTGAACATTTTCTGAATACGCCGTCAGGTTAGTTAATTTTGCCCCAATCGCATCTAATGCCCCCACCTTTTGTAAATGATCCAGTGTTTGGTGTACGCTCTCCTGAGCCAGGTTGCGCTGCTGCTTAAGACGCAATAGCAAGCGGTTGTACCCGGGCTGAAGGCGCTCATCCAGGATGCCTGCACAACAACAGTTGATTAACTCAATCTGAATATCCAGATCGCGGGCATGGCCCAGCGACTGCGTAATCGCCCGGATTGATTTCCGCCAGGCTTTGGCTTTATTTTTAGGCAGACAATCAGAAAACAGGTTGAGCCCATTTCTCAGCCGACGCGAGCCCACCCGCATCCGGTGGACATGCTCAATATCATCGCCGATCAGCGCACCCTGGATCTCACCTTGCAATGCTTCTACCTGGGTGAGCATATACCGGGCGCCAAATATGCAACTGGCCTTTTGATCGTTTCTATCCATTACACCTGCCTTTGCGGAAAACGTTTAAAAAGCTCCCGTAACATCTTCATGGCTGGATTGACGGTCTTCAAGCAACATGAGATTGTTAGCCTGAAGATCACTGAAGACTTCCATAACCGGTCGTGCTGCATCGTTGGTGACAAAACCATATCGCTGGTGAGCCCAATCCGGGTCTGCATCACGCGTCATGATGGCATATCAATAGCGATCGGAAAGGACGACGATCGGCTTGCCCGGCGTGTCATTTTTTCTCAATATCATCGCCCTTTCACGCAGAGGGGTGTATTGAGGTATGAAAATTATACTTGATTTCCCCTTCTAATTTTAAAGCAGGCCTTTTCAGTGGATCGAAGTTTTTATAAAATGCGCGGTGGAGTCAGCCCTGGTTTTGTTTAATGATCTCATCAACCGTGAGGGCGAATTGATCCGCCAATTCCGCGCGGGAAAAGCGAGTTTCGATCAGGGTTCTGCCATTTACCCCCATTTTGCGGCATTCTTCAGGGTCCTTAGCCATCGCCTGGATGGCATCCGCCATGGCATGGGGGTTGCCAGGCGGAACAAACAACCCAGCCCGGGCTTCCTCAACCACTTTGCGAATCTCGCCGTCAATCGCCAAAACCACCGGGCGTCCCGCTGCCATATAATCGAAGACCTTGTTAGGATAGGTGGTTTTATACATCTCAATGGGTTTCAGGATTGCCAGGCAGGCATCTGCACCGGCCAGGGTTGCTGCCATGTCTTGCTTTGCCACAGGCGGAAGGAACAGCAGGTTCTCCAATTGACGCTGCTCAGCTTCAGCGACCAGCCGGGGCTTTTCCTTGCCTGAACCCACCATGACAATGCGAATGGAAGGTTCATCCCGTAATAACTCAGCCGCATCCAATACCACATCCAGATCATTCGATATGCCGTGGGCGCCGGCGTACAAAATGACATATTTCTCCTCCAAACCATTTTCAACCCGAAACTGGCTTCCATCTGCAGCCGGGTCAAACATGTCGGGGTCGGCGCCATTAGGCACCAGCGCAACCTGCCGGGCGCCGCGCTGTTGAACGTGTTGGATAAATCCGGGCGAGTTGACCACGACCCGGTCAGCGTGCCGGTAAAGAAAACGCTCCAAGCCTTCTGAGAGGCGGATCAGATATTTATTCTTCAACACCCCGACAGCCACAGCGAAGGAAGGCCACAGATCGCGGACCTCCAGCAGAAAGGGTACGCCTTTCAAGCGAGCCAGCAGCCACGCGGTTGGCGCCTGGAAAATTGGCGGGGTGGTGCCCCAGACCAGGTCTACCCGGCTAACAAAGAGACCGTTGACCAGAGAAGAGAGCATAAAGCTGAAGAAGCTAAAGATTCGCCAGATAAAAGAGTGGTGCAGCGCGGGTAATGTATAACTGCGGATGATGGTTACGCCCAGGTCGTCAACCTTTTTGCCAGGGCGGCGACCGGTGCCGGCGCCCGTCAGGTAGCTTACCGGGCTGGCAATAATGGTCACCCGGTGGCCGCTGCGGGTGAGGTGCCTTGCCAGCTCATGGTGACGGGTTCCGCCGGCTTCATCCAGCGCGGCAAACGCCTGGTGGATCAACAATATGTGCATATTGTTAACATTTTACTCGAATTTGCGGTAAGGAATTGCAAGGATCCGGTCAATCAATCATCTGCCAGGTGCTTGTTAATCTCATCGGCAGCGGCCCGGTTCTGACAGCAATTAATAACAATGCGGGCATTTTTTCAGCATAGGTGGGTGAATACCACCCCCAGGAAGGCTGAGCCGCGATAGTTCCCACCAGAGTCTCTCCCCCTCTGACCAGGTTGACCTGATCCACCCCGGTGATTTGCAGCCTGATGGAAAACTCGGGTCCGTTGACACGTAGTATTTCCCCAGCAACCGTCCAATCCCAATCGGGCAGCAACCAGGTCAGGTTGACGGTGTGAGGCTTGTGGTCCAGTTCGCTGCTCTTTAAAATATTATCGACCACCAGCCAGCCGTCTTCAATCCTGGATAATTTTCGCTGATGAATCGCCCCCAGCTTGCGGTAACCGTCATGTTCGGCTAAAACCCACTTCAACTGATGGTCTTCTCCGCACTCGTACCCTGAAACATCCGCCTGTGCCCAATCCAGCCACAGGAAACGCCCGGTCAGGGTCATTTGCTCCTGTCTATCAATCGTGATGGTATTGTGAACTTTGCTGCTCTGTAAGGCGTTATCCCAGGGCGGCGGCGTGTTGTAATGATAGGTACCTGGGTCCCTGGCGATGTTCACCCCGCGCCACCATAAATCCACATGTAACTGGTCTGCATGGGAGGGACGGTCAGTGAAGCGTGCCGCCCGGAGGAAAGCCCGTCCCTGACCTGAGGCGAGGCGCACCATATCGATCGCCTGGGGTTGATTTTGCTCTGATGCAGCCGGCAGGGCAAGACCAAACCAGTCGCTCATTTCGCGCAAATCAGGGTGACGATAAACCCCGCTTCCCAAAAATGCCCTCGCCGCTGCTTCTACGACCGGCCTGAAGTCTTCCTGGGGCATGGCAGACAGAGGAAAAAGGTAAGCGCCGTCATTGGCGCCGAGGTTTGGCACCCGTCCTGTCTCCGGATCGGTCAGAGCCCACAGCCAGCGTGTGGCTGCTGCCAGGCGTTCGAAAGTCGCCATCGGCCAGTCGATGTGCCCGGAGGCTCGCCGAAGATGATCTGCAAACAGGGCGATTTGCAGCATCAAACGATGATAATTGGCGCTGTGCTGAACGTAACCTCCAAATTCAGTGATCTGCTGTTGCAGTCCTCTATTCAACCAGTCCCAGCCCAGTTGCCGCCATTTCCCAGCCTGCACATGCGCAGGCAGGTAAATTCCAGCCGTGAATAACCCGGCAGCTTCAGCCAGCAGGTGGTTGTTGTTTTGCGCACGGGCATAAACCAGCGTCGGCAGGATGCGTGAAGCGTGTTCAGCCACCACCGACCACAGAGCCTGGCGATTCTCGCGGGTTGAAGACGGCGCCTTCGTCAGCGCCCGGTCACAAAAGACGAGTGTCATCAAACGCATGGCAACTTCCTGGGCAGATTGCCATTGGCGCCCCGTATTGGGCGGGTGTGCATTTAAAAATGCATGCATTTTGTCCCAAAAAGCTCGCGCATAATTGGGGTCGCCGCTAAAGGCAAACGCCCTGACCAGGGTGATCCCCCAGCCAAACCGGGCAGGTTCCCAAATGAGCTTGATGTCCTCCTTAAGCGGCGTCCTTTCCAGGACAGTCCAGTGTGCACTGGAAGCGCCAGCTTCCAGGTTCAAGAGGACCGGTTCTCCACCAAACAAGCGCACCCGTCCACGGCAGATTTCATCCGCTACCCTTAACGTGCTGTTAATCTCTTCCTGGCTGACCTGTGGGAAATGCTCCAAAGGCGCTAAACCCGGCTCGCCGGAATCGCCCTCCCTGCGGCTGGGCGTCGCCCGGCGGTAGTGTCCGCTGCGCAACCCGACCCGGTAACGCGCAAAACACCACAGCTTGGTGAAACCCAGCTGGCGCAGGGCTTTGATCAGTTTAAAATTTGTCCCTGTCATAAAAAACTGCCCAGGCAAACATAATTGAAAAAATATCACGGATGACCATACGCCCTGCTCCTGGATTGTTCATCCCGCCAAGCATGGTTTTTGGCTAAATCTCCACACGCTTCCCGCTGCGCAAGGATTCCAGGGCGGCAAAGCTGGCGCGGGTCACACCTAGCAGTTGCTCATAGGGGATGGGCAGCTCTTCCTGTCCCTGCACGGCAGCCAGGAAAGCCCGCCAGGCATTTGAGTGTCCCTTGTCCTGCCGTAAAAGGTGTCGCTTCACCTTACGGCGGCCTTTCGCCACAGTCTCCAGCAGGCGCCAATCGTTCAGAGTTGCCACCTGACCGCCAAAGAACACCTCCAAGTACTCCTTTGGAAAGGATTTGTCACCGTTCGCCAGGTAAGACACAAGGCCCAGGCTTTGGTCCGGGAAGCGGAAGGTCATAATCACATTGTCTTCGCTGTAGATGCCACCATCCGGTAAGCCCTGGGTTAACACCTCGACCGGGCTCTCGCCCACCAGGAAAGTCAGGAAGTCAATAAAGTGACAGCCCTCGCCGATGATGCGCCCACCTCCAACCTCCGGATCGAGCAGCCAGTGGCCTTTTGGCAGAACATTGGCATTCAGGCGGTAATGCATGTACAGCGGTTCATGGCGCGTATCAACAAAGGCTTTCAGATGTTGGGCGAGGGGCGCAAAACGGCGGTTGAATCCGACGGTCAACAGGGGTTGGTTTTCCCCTTGCAGCATCTGTTCAATTTGCTTCAGCTCTGCGGTGTTGATTGCCAGGGGTTTTTCACAATACACATGCTTACCCGCTTGAATGGCAGCCTGAATCTGCTGGCAGTGCAGGTGATGGCGGGTGAGAATGGCAATCATGTTGATCACAGGGTCATCGAGCAAGGTTTCTGCCTTGCTGGCGGCAAATCCAAACCCAAAGCGGCGTGCGGCGTAGTGCGCACTGACGCCAGATGCCGAGGCAATCCCCACCGGCGCGATTCCGCCGATCCGCTTAACGACCGGTAAGAAGGTGGAAAGGGCATAATTTCCAGCGCCCAACACACCCAAAGCGAGGATTTCATCGGGTCTGACCCGTACAGAAGGCGCTGCTGTGTTAAGAATGCGCCGTTCGTCGGGCAGGTCCTGCTCTTCATAAGTGAGGAGCACACCCAGGTAGGGCTGATCTCCGGTGATGATCGCATAAGCCCGAGCGCCTTCTTCAATTGCCACCCGGTGGCTGATCAGTGGCGAGACATCCAGTTTGTCCTCCGCCAGAAGGGTCAGAAAGGCGGCGATATTGCGCGTTTCTGTCCAGCGGACATAACCGATGGGGTAATCATGCGCTTTTTCTTCATATGCCGGATCGTAGCGACCAGGTCCATAGGACCGGGAAACAACCAGCTCCAATTCTTTTTCATAATAGGGCTTGCGGGGAACCTCCATCCCCACGGAACCCACCACCACCACTTTGGCGCGGTCGCGGGCGATTTCACCAGCCAGGATCAGTGGATCGTTGTCCGAGGTGTCGGCGCAGATCAAAATGGCGTCCAACCCATCACCCTGGGTAAAAGATCGGGCTGCTTCAATCGCCTGCTCTCGATTAACGGCTTTGTTAGCGCCCACCTGGAGCGCCAGGTCAGCCCGTGCCGGGTCGAGTTCGACGCCCAGCACCTGGCAACCAGCAGCCCGGGCAATGCCGGTGGTCAGCAGACCCAGCAATCCCAGACCAATAATCCCAACCCGGGCGCCAACCCCAACCTCGGACAGGCGAAAACCCTGCATGGCAATTGCCCCGATGGTAGCAAAGGCTGCCTCCTCAAAATTCACCGGCTCAGGAATGGGAACCATCAAGTTCTGAGGGATGATCGCGTATTCTGCATGCACCGCGTATCCACCACCTGCACACGCGACCCGGTCGCCGGCTTTAAATCCCACCAAACCCGGCCCGGTTTTGATGATCGTGCCTGCTGAAGAATAACCCAGGGCAAAGGGCTGATCCAGCTTGTTCAACGCCGCTTCGATGGTCGTGAGCAATCCCTCACGCCGAGCTTTGTTGAGCACCTCACGTATCAAATCGGGGCGGGAGCGAGCTTTACCCAGCAAGCCCTGTTTGGCAAAGGATACCAGCATGCGTTCAGTGCCTGCGGATACCAGCGAATTGGCTGTCCGAATCAACGCCATTCCATCACCGGGGGTTGGAGTGGGCACCTCAGCCACCACTGCTTGTCCAGTTTTCATGTTTTGTAAAAGTTGTTTCATAGCATTGCACTCGCTAAACGAAAGTTAGAATAATAAAATTATAGCGCAAACCCGATTTAATGAACCCTCTCAAACCAGCTTAAGTTTGACACAATTATAAAGCAGTGTATAAAAGAGTATTTCAATCACGAGAGTGTCAATAGCCAGGAGTGGATCGGTTTAACTGACAGACAAGCTTCGCGTGCAGCATCCCGTTATACCTGCAATGATACCTGTTGCCACTCGCATTAAGGGCGAGAAGGGTGTTTACAATTTGAGGATCGTTGAATGGGCAAGAATGTTTGCCTTAGCGATCACCCATTTGACCTGCTAATCTGCTGAAGAAAATATAATAAATCTGCTTTTACTTTTTTTTCAATTCGACGTTAGAATAAGGGGTAACGTCTCATGGAGTACCCATGGCCCACAGTAACGACAAAAAACAAGCACAACCGATCACACTGATTCATCATGGCGTGCAAAACGCCCACGGAAGACCGCCCGGGTCCTTATCGGCTTTAGCGCATTACCTGGCTGCGGGCTGAACAGCTCTCCGTTAAAACATTTTTCTGATCTCCTTTTCTCTGGACGGCGAATGTGATATGATGTCTGACAAATCATTAACCAAGGTGTAAACGACAATGAACTTTCTGATTACAGGCGGCGCTGGTTTTTTGGGCGCGGCGCTCAGCAATCGACTATTGCGGCAGGGACATCATGTGCGCGTTTTGGATGACCTTTCCACGGGCAACCCAGACGCGCTGGACCCGGAAGTACACTTCACCCGCGGTGATATTAACGACCGACCGAAACTATGGACGCTTCTGCAAGATATTGACTGTGTCTATCACATGGCGGCGCGCGTGTCGGTACCGGAATCAATTCTGTTTCCGCGTGATTATACAGCGGTTAATGTTGCTGGCACAGTGAACCTGATGGAAGCAGCTCGCGATGCCGGGACGCCTAAGGTGGTGCTCGCCTCTTCCGGTGCAGTCTATGGGGAACAGAAACAGCCCATGATGACCGAAGACCTGGCGCCGCATCCAGGTTCGCCTTATGCGGTGTCAAAGCTCTCAGCGGAATGGTATGTGCGGACGATTGGCGCCCTTTCAGGAATTCAAACCCTGTGCCTGCGCATATTTAACGCCTACGGTCCCGGACAGCACATCCCGGTGTCCCATCCCCCGGTGATCCCCAATTTCATCCGTCAATCACTGCAAAACGGCACCTTGGTCTTCCACGGAGATGCAAACCAGACCCGCGATTACGTCTATGTGGATGATGTGGTCAATGCACTGGTGGCGGCTGCCAGCGCCCAGGGTATCAATGGAATGGTGATCAACGTGGGTAGCGGCAGCGAAACCAGCATTCGCGACCTGGCCAACGTGGTAATCAAAGTTACGGGCGGCAACCCGGAAGAGGTATACAACACGCGCATCAGCGGTGGCGTCTCGCGGATGTGTGCCGACCTCACCTTGGCCAAAGAAAAATTGGATTATATTCCCCTGGTGCCCCTGGAAATGGGCATTCGGTTGACCCTTGAGCACAATACTCAGCTTAAGAACGGGCTGTAACTATTTAGAGCGGGGTTTTTGATTCAAACCTGTTTTTCTTATGATCTCACCTGAATCAAGCCCGGGTGGGATTCACCTGTTTATCAAGTAAAATAACAGCATGTCAATCATTCAGCGCGATTTCTATTCCCGTCCGGCGCTGGCTGTGGCGCGGGACTTGCTGGGCTGCCGCCTGGTCCGCACCCAATCCGGAACGCGCCTGGCAGGCTTGATTTTGGAGACGGAAGCGTACCAGGGCGAAGAAGATTTGGCCTGTCACGCTTCGGCGGGGAAGACGCCGCGCACCTCTGTGATGTACGAGGAGCCCGGGCATGCGTATGTCTACTTCACCTACGGGATGCACTGGCTGCTCAATGCCGTGACCGATGGCACGGGGGCGCCAGCCGCGGTGTTGATCCGCGCTATCCTGCCGGTGGAAGGGCTCGCGGTTATGGCTCAAAACCGCCCGTACCAGGCCATGAGGTCGGGCTGGACGGACGGTCCTGCCAAATTGACCCAGGCACTGGCCATCAACGGCGCCTTTAACCGCCTGGATCTGTGCGATGAGGTCGGTGAGCTGATCATTGAACACGGGAAGCAGCTGAGCGACGATTGGATCGAACAAACGCCCCGAATCGGTTTGAATACGGTTCCCGAGCCTTGGCGCTCGCTGCCCTGGCGTTTCACGCTGCGAAAGGGGGCGATTAATGCACACTGACATGGAACTCTTCCGCAGGCTCTACCGCATCAGGCGCTTTGAGACGGTCCTGCTGGATCACTTCAAATCCGGGATTTTCCCGGGGACAACGCATGCCAGCCTCGGGCAGGAAGCCAACGCGGTGGGGGTGCTTGCTCACCTGCAGGAAGGCGATGTTGTGGTCAGCAATCATCGCTCGCACGGGCACTTCCTGGCTTATGGCGGAGACCCACAGGCACTGTTTGCCGAATTAATGGGAAAACCCTCAGGTGTGTGTGGCGGCGTGGGCGGTTCTCAACATCTCCACTGGCGTAATTTTTATTCCAGCGGTGTACAGGGGGGCACGGTCGCCATGGCAGCCGGCATGGCGCTGGCTGAAAAACGCGCGGGCAACGGGGCGATCGTGGTGGATTTCATGGGAGATGGCACCCTGGGTGAGGGTATTGTCTATGAGTGTTTAAACATGATCTCGCTGTGGCAGCTACCGGTTCTGATCGTCCTTGAGCACAACCACATCGCGCAGACCACGCCAGCAAAACTGACCATTGCCGGCAGTGTCAGTCAGCGCTTTGAGACCTTTGGCATCCCGACCGCTGAACTGGACAGCAGTGATATCCTGGAGATTTTCCCGCTGGCAGGGACGTTGATTAGCCAGGTGCGTGTTGAATCTGCGCCGAGGGCGTTGATTATCCATACTGAGCGTTTAGGCGCGCATTCCAAAGGCGATGATACCCGCCCACCCGAGGAACTGGTCAACCTGTGGCAATTTCGCGATCCAATTGCGATCCATGCAACTCGCCTGCCAGAGGCAGAGCGCGCCCGGATTGTGGATGAAGTCGATGCCGACATTCAGCGGGCTTTTGAAGCCGCCCTGGGCGCTAAAGGAGGGGTCTGATGGGCGAACAGCTCCCCCGCACTGTGCTCGATTCTCTCAATCTGGGCTTGCACAAAGCCCTGGTCGATGATCCGCTGACAATCCTGCTGGGCGAGGACCTGCTGGACCCTTACGGTGGGGCATTCAAGGTCACTCGTGGCCTTTCCAGCGCCTTTCCAGACCGGGTGTTAACCACACCGATCTCAGAGGCGGGCATCACCGGCATCGCCGGTGGGATGGCGTTGCGCGGTCTGCACCCGGTGGTTGAAATCATGTTCGGGGATTTTGTTACGCTGATCAGCGACCAGGTGATCAATCATATCGCTAAGTTCAACAGCATGTACAACGGTGCAGCAACAGCCCCGGTGCTGATCCGCACGCCGATGGGCGGTCGTCGCGGCTACGGTCCGACGCACTCACAGACCCTGGAAAAATTCTTTTTGGGCGTACCCGGGCTGACCGTGCTGGCGCCCTTCCACCTTCTGGACGATGATCCCCTTGGGGCACCGGGAGGACTGCTGTATGAGGCGATCCTCACCTCAGACTCCCCGGTACTATTTGTTGAGAATAAACTGCAGTATCTGCTGAAGCTGCTCACACCGGCTGACCTGGTTGAATATGAGCTCGATACTGATCGCAGCAGTGCCTTCTACACGCTGAGGATGAAATCAGCCCCGGCGGCGATGATCACCCTGGCAACCTATGGCTATATGGCGCACCTGGCGCTGGAAGCCTTGCACAGGCTGGCTTATGAATACGAGATCTTCTGCGAATTGTTGGTACCGACCCGGTTGGCGCCCTTTGAGCTGCAGCCGTTGTTTGATTCTGTAGCACGTACAGGTCGACTGCTCACGGTTGAAGAGGGCACTTTCTCATTGGGCTGGGGCGCAGAGGTACTGGCTCGAACCGCAGAAGCCCTGGGGGCAGGCCTCAGACAGGCCCGGCGCCTCGCGGCGAAAGAGGGGGTGATCCCCGTTGCACCGGAGCTCGAAGCGGCGTGCCTGCCAGGCGTCGACGATATTATTGCCCGGGTAAGAGAAATGGTGTGAAATCATGCAAAAACTGATCCCGATAAAAATCCCGCTGATCAATCCCAACGAATCTGAAGCCCTGCTCGCCTCACTGCCAGTCAAAGAAGGCGCAGCGATTCAACAGGGTCAGGTGGTGGCGGTGATTGAAACCACCAAATCCACCGGTGAAATCATGTCCGAAGCCTCCGGATATTTGGTGGGTTTGCGTTTTTCAGAAGGGGAGACGTTGCAGGCTGGCGAAGTGCTGGGGTATATCGGCGTGTCGCCTGACGCCAGCGACCCTTCACTGCCGCCCTGGGCAGACACCCAACCCTTGATAGTTAACCGGGAACCTGCGCTGGCAGGTTTGCGCATCACCGAACCGGCGCGTGAATTGGCTCTGGCACAGGGTTTATCTTTGGAAGACCTGCCGCAGGGCACCCTGGTGACCCGGGAAACCGTCATGGCGCTGATTCCATCAGAAAAATGGGTACCCCGCGCGTCTATCTCAGATGGTGAGAAGCGCCTGGTGATCTACGGAGCGGGTGGGCATGGTTGCTCACTGGCTGCCCTGGTGCGCCATTCAGAAGACTATGAGATACTTGGTTTTCTCGACGACGGTCTGCCTGAAGGCACACAGGTGGACGGGTTCCCTGTTTTAGGCGGTGGTGAAAAACTGGCTGAGCTGGCACAGGCAGGCATCCGCCTGGCGTTGAACGGCGTGGGCGGGATTGGCGACCTGCCCGCTCGTTTATCAGTCTATGGCAAGCTGGCTGAGGCAGGTTTCTTTTGCCCAAGCGTGATTCACAGCAGGGCATTCCTGGAAAAAAGCGCTGTGCTGGCTGATGGTGTGCAGGTCTACCCGTTGGCTTATGTTGGGGTTCGGGTCCAGGTGGGTTACGGGTGCATCATCAATACCGGCGCGATTGTTTCCCATGATTGTGACCTGGCTCCTTATGTCAACCTTTCACCGGGGGCGACCCTGGCGGGGGGTGTTGTGATCGGCGAAGCAGCCCTGGTTGGCATGCGCGCTACGATCAACCTGTATGTGCGCGTTGGTAAACGGGCGCGGATTGGGAATGGGGCGACTGTCAAACAGGACGTCCCGGATGGCGGAATTGTCCCAGCCGGAACCATCTGGCCGCCCAGGCGTTGAATTTGCACCGGGATGCTCGCTTAAAATACAGTTGGCTTATCGATAATGAAAGGCGTGTACACTGATGTTTGGAAAAAAGAAAGCTTCCCCTGACATTATTTCTGCCCGGCCCGTCGATCGGGTGACCTCGGTGCTGGGGCCGGGTATTAGCTGGAAAGGCGACCTGCGCGGTCAGGGCGGTGTGCGCATTGAAGGCGCCCTGGAGGGCGAGGTTGCCGTGCGCGGCATGGTCATTGTTGGAGAGACCGGCAAGGTGACCTGTGAAGTGCTCAAAGCAGGGACGGTAATTGTAGCAGGGTTGGTCAGCGGGCAAATTATTGCGGAAAAGCTTGAAATTCGGGCAACCGGTCGGGTGTATGGCGATGTGGTCATTCAATCGATCTCAACCGATGAGGGCGCCTTCTTGCGGGGCACGGTCACTATGGAGGAAAGGGTGGACCTTTCGGACCTGCCAGGCGAGAGTCAGGATGCTTCTGAACCGGGTGCTGAAGAATTCACACAACAAAGGGTGGATTGACCCATGCGAATGTCAAAGCTGTTCAGCGCGACTCTGCGCGATGTGCCTTCCGAAGCAGAGATTACCAGTCATCAACTGCTGCTCAGGGCGGGATATATCCGTCAACTGGGGGCAGGCATTTATTCCTATTTGCCACTGGCGCAGCGGGTGATTGCTCGCATTGAAAACATCATGCGCGAAGAAATGGCGACCATTGGCGGACAGGAACTGAAAATGCCGGTTGTGCATCCGGCAGATGTCTGGCAGGAGACCGGCCGCTGGGACCAGTTCGGAGATGAAATGGCGCGCTTCAAGGACCGCACCGGTCATGACATGGTTCTGGCAGTGACCCACGAGGAGATCGTGGCAGACCTGGCGCGGCGTGAAATCCAGTCCTACCGGCAGTTGCCGCAGTTGATCTACCATATCCAAACCAAGTTCAGGGATGATCCCCGTCCACGCGCGGGGTTGATCCGGGTGCGCGAATTCACCATGCTGGACAGCTACAGCCTGGACCGTAACCAAGCCGGGTTAGATGAGCAATACCGGGCGCATTACGAGGCATATTTTCGCATCTTCAACCGTTGTGGCTTGCCGGTCAGGTCTGTGGGTTCGGATACCGGCATAATGGGTGGGTTGGAAGCCCACGAATTTATGTACCTGACGCCAGCCGGTGAGGATACGCTGCTGTTCTGCAACCAATGTGAGTATGCAGCCAATCGCCAGGTGGCTACTTTTAGAAAGCCCGACCCACCCGCCGAGATGCTGCAGCCACTGGAAAAAGTAGCCACCCCCGGGGCAGCGACCATCGCCGAACTGGCGGCCTATTTGCAGATCCCTCCGGCGCAGACAGCCAAGGCAGTCTTTTTAATGGCAGAGCTGGCTGACCCTCTGCCACCTCGCATGGTGTTTGCTGTTTTGCGGGGGGATATGACCCTGAATGAAACCAAACTGGTTAATGCGCTGGGAACCGCAGGCTCAGGCGCAATAAAGAGCCTCCGACCTGCCCGTGACGATGAAATTGTCGCCATAGGCGCCAGCCCGGGATATGCCTCACCGATCGGGATTGATCGGGAAAAGGTCTGGGTTGTGGCGGATGACCTGCTGACCCGGGCACCGAACCTGGTCGCCGGCGCCAACGAAGCTGGCTTTCACTTGCGCAATACCAACCTTGGGCGGGATTACCAGGCGGATATCATCGCAGATATTGCACAGGCAGAAGATGGCGCGCCCTGCCCGTCCTGTGCGGGCACGCTGGATGCCTCACGAGGCGTTGAGGTGGGCAATATCTTCAAGCTGGGAAGTCGGTACACCGACGCGCTGGGCGCCTCCTTCCTGGATGAGGATGGTTTGCCCCGCTCAATCATCATGGGCTCTTATGGGATTGGCGTGGGCAGGTTGATGGCCTGTATCGCTGAAGAACACCATGATGACCAGGGTTTGATCTGGCCGTTCAGTGTGACTCCCTATCCGCTGCACCTGGTGATGCTGAGTAGCAGGGATGGCACGGCTGAAAGGGAATCCGAGGTGCTCTACCAGGCATTGGTGGATGCTGGCCTTGAACCGCTGTATGATGACCGGGAAGAACGCGCCGGCGTCAAGTTCAAGGATGCCGACCTGATCGGCATCCCCCTGCGGGTGACCGTTTCAACCCGGTCGCTGCAAAGCGGCGGGTTTGAGTTCAAACGGCGCAATCAGGAGGGGCGCTGGATTTTCCCGGCGGAAGAGGCATTTGATTTCATTGTACAAGCAGTTGAGACAAAGCAAATTTGAATTAATTCCCTGAACGTAATAATTTTTCTGTTTTCAAATCGATGCCCTGTGATGGGTTGGCATTATCTCAATCCGCGCTGGAGTTTTTCTATGAGATATTGAGACTGAATTCAGTTATTTAACCGGTAAAACCGAATATTTTAAGAGAATTTTGATTGGCTGATCAATGTAGCAATGCGCCTTCAGCGTGAGCAATATCTAGAAGCAAGACATTATGAACAATCTCTAGAAGGACAGGGTGATGCCAATGGCAACATACCTAAGAGCGTCAAGACGAGAATGAGCGAAATCCAATACCATCATCAGAAGAATGCTGATAAGTAAGTTCCTCACCAACGAATGCGAGCTGAGGTGGCCACCGATAATCGGGCGATCTTCAATGCCCCTGATCGGTCTCAAGCAGAAGCTTATCTGAAGCGGATTGTGGTCAAGTATTCAGAAAGCGCCTCTGAGCTAGCCGATTGGACAGAGGTAGTTATTACGGAGGGATTGACCGTTTTTGACTTTCCGGAATAGCATCGGCGCAGAATTCAGACCAGAAATATGCTTGAGTGTGTCAGCCAAGATGTCAAACAACGCGCTCGTGTTGTCTGAATAATTCCCGATTTGTCGACTTGATTGAGGTTGAGTAGTGCTCTTTTGATGGGGATTAGTGAAGATTGGAATACTATCAGGAACTATTTGAACATGAACGAAAACTAGAAGGGCCTGAAGAATTTATAGAAAACAGGTCGCAAAATCATTGTTTAACAATTTGGACATGTTCTTAATATTTTTCGGCATAAGGAAAATCGTTATTTAACTTATCACAGCATCTTACTCATTAAGGATGAATGTTGGCTATCCGTTTATAAATAGACATGGTCAGCAAGATCGCTTTATAAAGAACTGAGTTTTGTTTCTCCATACATTTGTTTCAATTCCTTAGAGGCTTTAAAGCTGGTTATAGTCATTCAAAAATGTTTATTTTGAAATCAATTTAACAAACATGTCGTTAGCCGAAGGGTTTTAATTTTAAAGATCATTTCCGATTTTCAATGAATAATTAGATGAGCTTCCATATAATTGAAACTTAACATTCCCAATTATAGTTTCTCTCACATCACCGTCCCCTGAGATTTTTGGTATAGTATCCTCTACCCACTCCTTTGCTTTTTGTGGGTTGGAACCGTCATATGGCAACGTAGAGATAAAACCTAAATAATTAATTGCCACATTAACGCTTGGTGATGAGAATTGAATTATCCTTGTTCTTACTAATGTTACTGAAGAAAATGATGTTGCCCACATTTCCAGTAACATAGATTTATTTAAATCTTCCCTTCTGCATTCCCATTTATAGTATGGGTCTGAATTTATTGGCGAATAGGCGATTTCACATTCAAAGTTTTGTTCTTCCATTATCGATTTAATATATGCTGTTGTGATTCCTGGAATAGTTTCTTGTGTGGAATCATTTTTTAATGTTGCTGTTGGTAATTGGGTTTTTGTAACAGTTTTAGTTGGAGTCTCAGTGGGAGATTGGGTATGGGTAGAAGTGGCTGTTGGCTTTACCGTTTTTGTTAATGTGGGAATTTCTGTCGATGCATCTATTTGCGGTTCAGTGGTATTTGTAGCTTCAGTAAATTCAAATCTTTCTCCCGGCAAGTTCGCGGTTAGACAACAATTTATAAGAATGAAAAATAGGAAAATTGCTGTAACAATATTCTTCACGTTTTCTCCTAACTTTCTACGGTTCGTGTTTTTCTATATTAATTATAACAGAAGGAAAATTTTCTGTGGGTTCGATATAAAATATGCCTCGCCGATTGGGATTGACTGGAAAAGCGTTTGGGTGTGGTTGATTTTTTATCCTTCGCTCACCAAACCTGGTGATTGGGGCAAACGAACCAGGTTTCCATCTACTTAATACCAATTTTGGGCAGGATTACCAGGCAGATCTTGTGGCGTATTTCGTCATGGCTAATAACGACGCACTCTGCCTGCATCGTTCAGGGCGTTTGGTGTGACAAAAAGGGGTTGAGGTGGATATGATTTCCAAGCTGGTTAGTTATTTAACCGGTAAAACCGAATATATTAAGGGAATTAAGTTTGTCAGACAATTGACAGGAACGACATGTTTCGATACAATAAAGCCTGTGCATTTGTCTGACAATCTTACCAATCGGGAAGGGTGCTGATGACGACTTTATTGATTAAAAATATTGAAACCCTGGTCACCATGGATAACCAGCGCCGGGAATTGCAGCACGCCAACCTTTTCATTAATGATGGGTTTATCCAAGCAATCGGCGCATTAACCGACATGCCCGCAAAGGCCGATCAGGAGATTGATCTTTCCGGGCATATTGTTTTTCCGGGGTTTGTCAACACCCATCACCATTTCTACCAAACCTTGACGCGTGCCGTGCCCAAAGCCCAGAATGCCAACCTGTTTAACTGGCTGGTGACTCTTTACCCGATTTGGGCACGCATGACTCCCGACGATATCCGTATTTCTACCCAAACCGCGCTGGCTGAGCTGGCGCTATCGGGCTGCACCACCGCCTCTGACCACCTGTACCTGTTTCCGAACGGCTCCAGGCTCGATGATGAGATCCATGCCGCAGCCGAGGTCGGCTTACGCCTGCATGCCTCTCGCGGCTCGATGAGCCTGGGCGAATCTGCTGGGGGCTTGCCGCCAGATAGCGTGGTGGATACTGAGGAGCATATCCTGACCGACAGCCAGCGTTTGATCGAAACCTATCATGATCCTGCGCCGGGTTCCATGGTGCAGATTGTGCTGGCGCCCTGCTCGCCCTTCAGCGTGACCGGTGAGTTAATGCGCCAATCTGCCCTGCTGGCGCGGGAATACGGGGTGCACCTGCATACCCACCTGGCAGAAACCCAGGACGAAGAGGATTTCTGCCTCGAAAAGTTTAGGAACCGCCCGGTGGCTTACATGCAGGAGGTGGGCTGGATTGGCGAAGACGTGTGGTTTGCCCACAGCGTGCATGTCAACGATTCCGAGATCAAGCTCTATGCCGATACCGGCTGCGGAGTGGCGCACTGTCCCGGCTCCAATATGCGCCTGGCCTCTGGTATTGCACCGATCCTGCACATGCTGGGCAGGGGCGTCAAGGTGGGCTTGGGTGTGGACGGTTCATCCAGTAATGACAGCTCGCACCTGCTGGGTGAAGCCCGATTGGCCATGCTGCTGGCTCGATTGAACGCCGGATTGGGCGGAGCATCTCGCTCTGGCGAAGATGCGCCGCCTTTGATGAGCGCCCGCCAGGCGTTAGAGATCGCCACACGGGGCGGTGCAGCCGTCCTGGGTCGCGAGGATATCGGGTCGCTGGAAGTGGGCAAATGTGCAGACCTGTTTGCCATCAACCTCAACCGGCTGGATTATGCCGGCGCCCTGCACGACCCTGTGGCTGCAGCCCTATTCTGCGCCCCTCAGAAGGTTGGTTTCAACATTGTTGGTGGAAAGTTCATTGTCAAAGATGGTGAGCTGGTGACGATCGATGTACCCGATTTGGTCAAAAAACATAACCAGGCGGCAAAACGCCTGGTGACTGAAAAATAACCAGGGTTTCGTTTCATTGCGTGTAAATACTGGGTTCCAGTGTTTTTAATAAACAAGTTTTTATAACTAAAAGGAGAACTAAAAAGAAAATGAACAACGAATCAATCATAAAAGAAATTCAAAGCAAGGTTGAGGAGCAACGGGAAGAGATCCTCCAATTCCTTCGCGACATTGTTGCCATTCCAAGCGTGGAAAATCAGATCGGCCCGGTCGGTGCGCGCATTGCCGAAGAAATGAACAAATTGAAATTTGATGAGGTCCGTAACGACAAGATGGGCAACATCATAGGTCGCATCGGAGACGGTGAGCGCATTATCGTATTTGACTCGCATATCGATACGGTTGGGATCGGCGACCCCGAATCATGGGAATGGGATCCATTCATCGGCAAGGTTGAAGACGGGGTTCTGTTTGCCCGCGGCGCCTGTGACGAAAAAGGCTCTACACCCGGGATGGTTTATGGCATGGCTATCGCCCGCGATATGGGCTTGCTGGAAGGTTGGACCGCGTATTACTTCGGTAATATGGAGGAATGGTGCGACGGGATTTCTCCCAACACTTTTGTTGAAGTGGATCCTGCGATTAAGCCGGATTATGTCATCATTGGCGAACCCACAAAAATGCAGGTTTATCGCGGTCATAAAGGCAGAATCGAGTTAAAGATGACTGCCAAGGGCCGTTCAGCACATGCTGCCTCCAACCACCTGGGAATCAACGCGATTTACCTGTTATTGCCCGTCATTGCAGGCATTCGTGACCTGGAGCCAGAGTTAGGCGATCACGATTTCCTTGGGCATGGAAAAATCACTGTGTCAGATATGGAAGTTAAGACACCTTCCATCAATGCCGTCCCCGATGAAGCGGTGATCTATATTGACCGGCGATTAACCTTTGGTGAGACAAAAGAAGAAGCTTTCGCACAAATCCAGGCTCTGATTCCCGAAGAATCCCGCGATCTGATCACCCTTGAAGAGCTGTTTTACGATGAGCCTTCATACACCGGCTTTGTCTTCGAAGTTGATAAATACTTCCCGGCCTGGGTTTTGGATGAAGATCACCACCTTGTGCAGGCGGGACTCGAAGCCATGCAGATAATTGGGCTGCCCGATCTTCCCGCCAGCAAATGGAATTTTTCCACCAATGGCATCTACTGGGCTGGCAAAGCTGGCATCCCCTCGATTGGCTTTGCCCCTGGCGATGAGGAAACCGCGCACACAAATGTGGATAGCGTGAACCTGAACGATGTGGTCAAGGCGACCGAATTTTATGCCCTGATCAGCCATTTGATTAAAGAAAGATCACAATAATTTCGTTTTGTGAATGACAGCCTGGAAAAACGATTGTACAACGAAACCAAATAAAACATGAGTTCAGATCTTTCGACATATCACCGTTTACAAAACGACCTGAGGGAGATTATTGAAAATTCTCCGAAGGGAACGAAATTGCCTTCAGAACCCCAGTTGGCGAGCGAGTTAGGTGTTTCGCGGGCGACTTTGCGAGAGGCAATGCGCACTTTTGAAAGCCAGGGTTTCCTTCGGCGCAGGCAGGGCTTGGGAACTTTTGTTGATAAACCAACCCAGGTGATTGAAACCGGTCTTGAAGTGCTGGAAAGTATCGAAACCCTGGCAAAGAAAATTGGTCTGAATGTCACGATGGGCGCCCTGGATATCAAGCATGCACTGGCAGATGAGATGCAGGCTGAAAAATTGCATCTGCGGGTGGGGGCGCCTATTTTACAAATCAAACGTGTGATTATCACCGATCACGCACCGGTGGCGTATTTGATCGATATTTTACCGGACCATGTCATTACTCTGAAAACGATTAAAGACCAATTCACTGGCTCGATGCTTGATCTTCTGAACCAGGTTGTAAATCCACCTTTGTCGGAATCCAAAACCGAGATCAGTGCAGTCCATGCACATTCAGAAGTGGCAAAAGCCCTGGACATCCAGCGGGGAGATACCTTGCTGCTATTGTCGGGTGTGCTGTTTGATGTTGAAGGTCACCCGGTAGACTTTTCTTACAGCTATTTTCTCCCGGGCTATTTCAAGCTGCACGTCGTCAGGAAAATTGGAGGTTTCGAAATATAATGATTTATCTAAATAAATTAAATTGTTAAAACACTATTTTTAAACTAAGGAGCCTTAAATGCAAACAAATTTACGTGGACGAGATTTAATCAGCGACCTTGACTTCAGTAAAGAAGAAGTTGAAACTGTTTTAGATGTCGCATTCGATCTTAAGAGGAAACGCGCCCTCGGCCAACCTCACGCTTACCTGCGCGACAAAGTTCTGGGGTTGTTATTTTTCTTCACCAGCACCCGGACGCGCTGCAGTTTTGAAGCGGGTATGGCTCAATTAGGAGGCCATGCTGCTTTTATTGATTACCAGACCACTCAGATCTCTCATGGCGACACCGCAACGGAAATTGGCGAAATTCTGGGTCGTTATTTTGACGGCATCGCCATCCGTCAATGTGATTGGGGTATTGGTAACCGCTACCTCAACGAGGTCGCCAGTTCAGCACGCGTGCCCTTGCTGAGTATGCAATGTGACGTCTATCATCCGCCGCAATGTTTGGCAGACCTGATGACCATCTGGGAGAAGAAAGGTCGTGATCTGCGCGGAAAGAAGATCGTTGTTTCCTGGGCTTATGCCTCCTCCTATTCAAAACCCATCTCTGTTCCACAATCTTTGATTCTGCAGATGCCCCGCTTTGGCCTGGACGTGGTTCTGGCTCACCCACCCGAGTTCGATCTGATGCCCGAAATTATGGATCAGGCGCGCGAGCAAGCCCGCAAGTACAAAACCGGCTTTGATGTTGTTGACAGCATGGAAGAAGGTTTCAAAGATGCGGATATTGTCTATGCCAAATCCTGGGGCCCCCTGGTTAACGTCACTGATCCTGCGGAAATCACCAGGGTAACCAACAAATACGAGAGCTGGATCACCGATGCACGAAAAATGGCCCTGGCCAAAGAAGATGCCATCTTTATGCATCCTTTACCGGCGGATCGAAACATTGAAGTGACGGATGAAGTGTTGGATGGGATGCAATCTGTCGTGTTTGATGAAGCAGAGAACCGCCTGCACGCGCAAAAGGCTGTGATGGCCCTGACGATGGCGTAATTTTTTAAATAATTTAAAGGAACAGGATCAATCAAACGTATGGGAAGACAAGGAATTGCAGTCGTTGCAGTGGGCGGTAATGCGCTGATCAAAGATAAGGCGCATCAAACGGTTCAGGACCAGTATGAGGCTGCCAGAGATACGATGAAACACATCGTGGATATGATTCAAAAAGGCTGGGATGTGGTGATAACGCACGGTAACGGCCCCCAGGTGGGTTTTATCCTGCGCCGCTCAGAACTTGCCCGGCATGAAATGCACGAAGTCCCGTTAGATTACTGCGGTGCTGATACCCAGGGCGCGATTGGATATATGTTCCAAAACGCGCTGCAGAATGAGTTTAAGCACCGCGGCATGCAGAAAGACGCCGCAGCCGTCGTAACTCAAACCATTGTTGACAAAAACGACCCTGCCTTTCAGAATCCGACCAAGCCCATTGGCTCCTTTATGGATGAAGAAGAGGCACAACGACGCGCCAAAAATGAAGGCTGGACAGTGGTGGAAGATGCCGGCCGCGGCTGGCGGCGTGTGGTCCCCTCACCCATCCCGACCCGCATCGTTGAAGCCAGGGTGATCGAAACCCTGATTCGTGCCGGAATCATTGTTGTTGCTGTCGGCGGCGGCGGGATCCCGGTGGTGGAAGACGAAGCTGGCCGGATTACAGGTATTGAAGCTGTGATTGACAAGGACTTCGGTTCAGCGCTGTTGGCTGCTAACATCAGGGCAGATTTATTCGTTGTCAGCACCGCTGTTGAAAAAGTGGCTCTGAAATTCAACACACCCGACCAGGTTTTCCTGGATCAAATGACCGTTGCAGAAGCCAAACAATATATGGAAGAGGGCCATTTTGCTGCTGGTAGTATGCTGCCTAAAATTCAGGCGATCATCAAATTCTTTGATGAAGGCGGCAAGAAAGCCCTGATCACCGACCCGAAACACATCAGTGATGCCCTTGAAGGGAAAACCGGTACGTGGATCGTTCCTTAACCACAAATAAGCTGGGCTGCTATCTGTTTGATTGCAGCCCACCTGGTTTTATGCTGACGATGGTACTAACAAATTGATACTTATGAAACACAAGTTCTCACATTATATCTGTTCGGTGTGCGGCGCTGAATATGGACCTGAAGAGGTGACCTACACCTGCCCGGCAGACGGCGGAAACCTGAATGTCATCCTTGATTACGCAACCATCAACGCCCGTTACACTGCCAAAAAGTTTATGGATTTGCCGGAGGCATCGTTATGGCGTTACCTGAGTTTGCTGCCCGTGGCAGATCCGGGGGGCATTGGCACACCCCTGCGGCGTGCGGGATGGACGCCAGTGTATCAAACCACGCGTTTGGCGGAAAAACTTGGCTTGAAGAGTTTGTGGATCAAAGACGAAAGTCCCAACCCGACCGCATCATTTAAAGACCGTGCCAGCGCGATTGTGGTCGCTCGTGCAGCAGAAATTGGCGCTGAGGTTACCGTAGCTGCCTCAACTGGCAATGCCGGCTCAGCGTTGGCAGGTATGGCTGCTGCAGTGGGCGCAAAAGCGGTCATCTTTGCGCCAAGAACCGCCCCGCCCGCCAAAATTGCCCAGTTGATCATCTTTGGCGCAAAAGTATTGCTGGTGGATGGAAATTACGACCAGGCTTTCGATTTGAGCATTGAAGCGACGCAAGCCTTTGGTTGGTATAACCGTAATACTGGTTTTAATCCCTTTACCACGGAGGGCAAGAAAACAGCAGGTTTTGAGATTTGGGAACAGGTGATCCGCCGCATGCCAGCGGAAAGCAAACCTTTAACCCTGTTCATTTCTGTGGGCGATGGAAATATCATCTCTGGCGTGCACAAAGGCTTTAAGGATTTACAAGCCCTGGGCTGGTTGGAAAAAATGCCGCGCATCATCGGTGTGCAATCCACCCGATCTGCTGCTGTCGCCAATGCTTTTTGGCGCGGCGATGAGGATATCCAGCCCGTTCATGCGGAAACGCTGGCGGACAGCATCTGTGTAGACCTGCCGCGTGATGGTCTGCGGGCTGTGCGCGCGGCAACGGAAACCGGCGGCACCTACCTGACCGTGCCTGACGAGGATATTCTGGGCGCAATTGTCGAATTGGGTCGTGTGGGGATCTTTGCCGAGCCGGCAGCTTCAACGGCGTACGCTGGTGTGGTAAAAGCCGTTGAGGAAAAAATTATTGAACCCGATGATCCTGTTTTAGTGCTCAACACCGGCAGTGGACTGAAAGACGTTAATGCTGCCATGCAGGTTGTCGCTGCAGCGCCAATTATCGAGCCAACACTGGATGCTTTAAAAAAGGAGCTTGGATGACCTCACCAAAATTTACTGTCGTTGCCCCCATCTTTAATGAGCTGGAAAATATCCCGGAACTGTATCACCGGGTTAAGGACGTGATGGATCGCACTGGTGAACCCTGGGAGTTAATCCTGGTGGACGATGGCTCAACAGACGGTTCCACGGAGTTAATACGAAAATTGGCAGAGAATAATTCGCGCGTGCGCCCGATCATCTTTGCCCGTAATTTTGGTCACCAAATTGCGGTGACTGCTGGCGTTGATTACAGCCAGGGCGAGGCAGTGATCATCATCGATGCTGACCTGCAAGACCCACCCGAAGTGATCCTCGACTTGATTGCCAAGTGGCGTGAGGGTTACGAAGTTGTGTATGCAGTGCGAGAAGAACGTGAAGGTGAAACCTGGTTCAAACGCACTACAGCGGCTATATTTTACCGGCTGATCTACCGGATCACCGATGTGAAAATCCCGCTGGATACCGGGGACTTCCGCCTGATAGATCGGAAAGTGGTGCATGTCATGCAGCAAATGCGCGAGAAGCACCGCTTCCTGCGTGGGATGTCAGCCTGGGTGGGTTTCAGGCAGGTGGGCGTCACCTATAAAAGGCAGCCGCGTTATGCCGGCGAAACCAAGTACCCTTTCAAAAAGATGTTCAAACTGGCTTTGAATGCCGTCACTGGTTTTTCTTACTTTCCCCTGCAACTGGCAACTTATATCGGTTTCATTGCCGCCGGGTTAAGCGTGGTAGCTATCCCGGTGGTGGCTATCCTGCGCCTGATCACCGGTACAGCCCTGTTGGGGCAGGCCACCACATTGATCGTCGTGCTGTTTTTGGGCGGCGTGCAATTGATCAGCCTGGGGATTATTGGTGAGTACATCGGGCGCATCTATGATGAGGCTAAAAACAGGCCCCTGTACATCGTGGCAGAGGGACCTGAAATGCCGGCTAATGATAAATAAACGAAGTGAAAGCATCATAATATCCGTTACCGTGGATATAATACTTCTTAACAATATTGTCAGACAAATTTATAGGAGAATCTAAATGACAAAAATCGATTTAACCATGCATCCAGACCAACTTGAGCGAACCGTACAGCGTGTTCGCGAGCGGAATATCATCATCCCAACCTTTGAACAAATGCGCAATCCAGGCCTGGTTCCGGAGAAAATTAAAGAAGAGCTTAAAGGTATTGGTTTATGGGACATTCACCCGCGAAACCTGTTCCGGATCACCTGGTACAATGAGCCTAAAACCAGCGGTGGTTTATTTGGTGGGCTGAATTATTTAGAATTTCCCGAAAGCTTAACCGGTACACCAGCCCGCATTGTGGGTTTGGTAGGGAAGTGGATGCCGACTGGCTCTCATAAAGTCGGTGCAGCATTTGCTTGTTTGGTGCCGCGTTTGGTGACCGGGCAGTTTGATCCGACCTATCAAAAAGCCGTCTGGCCTTCTACCGGCAATTACTGCCGTGGCGGCGCCTATGATTCAGCCTTGCTGGCATGCGAATCGATCGCCATTTTGCCCGAAGAGATGAGCCAGGAACGATTTGAGTGGCTGGCAAATGTCGCAGGAGAAATCATCAGGACCCCTGGATCTGAATCGAATGTGAAAGAAATCTTCGATAAGACCTGGGAATTGCGCAAATCAGACCCGGATGTGATGATCTTCAACCAGTTTGATGAATTTGGCAATTACCTGTGGCATTACGACATCACCGGTCATGCGATTGAAGAACTGATTAATGAAATTGCAGGACCCGGAGATGAGTATCGGGGCTTGATTTCAGCCACCGGTTCAGCAGGTACAATCGCCAGCGGCGATTACATGAAACAACTCTATCCGACCAGCTTCATCGGCGCTGTAGAGACTCTGCAGTGTCCAACGCTGCTGTTGAACGGCTTTGGCGCCCATCGCGTTGAAGGCATTGGCGATAAGCATGTCCCCTGGATCCACAATATCTCCAACACCGATCTAATCATTGCCGTCGATGATAATGCGGTTATGAACCTGACGCGCCTGTTTAACGAGCCAGAAGGTAAAGCCTACCTGGTGAAAGAGGGTATATCGGAAGACCTGGTCGAGAACCTCGATTTGTTGGGTTTGTCGAGCACCATCAACCTGCTCAGCGCGATCAAAGCTGCCAAATACCTGGAGCTGACGAAAAACGATATCATCGTCACCATGCTGACCGACAGCATGGAGCTTTATGAAAGCCGCCTAGAAGAATTGCATACAGAAGCGGGTCAGTATACTGAAAAAGATGCCGCCATTGATGATGCCCGCTGGCTGAAAGGTGTTACCACGGATTATATGGAAGAGCTGACCTATATGGCCAAGAAGCGCGTTCACAACCTGAAGTATTACACCTGGGTCGAGCAGCAAGGTAAGACCTATGAAGAAATCCAGGATATGTGGTACCAGCGCGATTACTGGACCGAACTCCAGGCGCAGATTCCCGAAATCGATACCAAGATTAAAGAATTCAACGATAGGGTTGGGTTGCTCTAAAATTGGTGCTCCCGCTGGCTTCGCACGGAGACGATGATGGTGAGTGGTTTGCTCACTTCTCAAACATCCTCTAATCGTTAAACAATTGCGGTTAACTGGATAACAGGGTGTGTTGTTTTTCAACACACCCTGTTTTGCTATTAATCATCCACGACAGAGCGCACCTATATTTTTTCTGTAACACTATTTAAGATAGGTCACCATTCACCATCATCGTCCCTGAAGCGCAGCGGAACCCCTGTAGCGAAGCGAAAGGGGCTGAGCGCACGCGCTCGATACCCTTGCAGGGCACAGGGAGCGTTGCGCGATTTTTGGATTCACCTAACTCAACCAACCCACAAGCTAAGACCCCCGGGGGTTTATGGGGAACGTGCGCCTGGCAATCTGTAAAACCCCGGGGGTCTGAAGAGAAGAATGTGTTTGATATTCACATCTTAGCTCAACCAACCCACAACTCGGCGGTCTGGAGACAAGCGAGATCGGGGAAGAAGAAGTGGGATCACTATTCACCATTCACCTCTAACAAATCTTTCATGATAAAATTTGCATACTGACGAAAGACAAAGGGAGTGCCATGAGCAACATCCTGCCTGAAACAGCATTAATTTTGGTGGCGATACTGCCTGCGCCGCGCGATTTCGATATTGCGCGCTTGTTTGGATGGTATCGCATCCCGCTTAAAAGCGCGCCCAAGATCATCTCGGTGGATTATCTGGCTTTTTACCAGACGCAATCCTTTGGAGGTGCAGGGCGCTGGCAGATCGCTTACGTGGCTGAGATCCTCGGTCATGAATTGACCCGGCGCCGCGACCTGATTCGCGATGAAACCGACCATCCCCGCGCGGATGAGGAATACTTCAAACTGCAGATTGGTCCCCTGCAGCGACTGGAACAGCCCATCCCGGCTGGGGATTGGAAACGAATCACCTTCTTCTATACCACGGGCGAGATGTTCCAGAACGCACAGTCGATCAACGACCTGGTGGTCAAATCCCAAGATGAACGCGAAGTTTTGTGGCATACGCTACGTGAGCGTGCCCTTAGGGCACATGAATACCGCGCTCAAGAGCTGCCCGAATCATTACTGGATCCAGCCATCCTGGCGCTATTGGGAAAGTTATCGGGATAATTTGTAAAAATCGATCGGTGATTAAAGACAAAACCAGCCAGTTAGCGGAATGCTGGCTGGTATTTTTGTCTTTTTTTTATGCCCTGAGGGCTACAGGGGTTGTACTTCTATAGCTTGCAGGCCTTTAGGACCTTGTTCCACGGAGAACTCAACCTGTTGGTCTTCACGTAAAGATTTGAAGCCTGTTCCCAGGATGGCAGAATGATGAACAAATACGTCATCGCCTGCTGCTCGTGAGATAAAGCCATAACCTTTTACGTCGCTGAACCACTTTACGGTTCCAATTTCTTTTTGTGACATTCTAAAAATTTCCTTTGTTTGTTGCTAAAACAGATCATTTTGAAGCCATGGTCTGGGTTGATAAAAAAACCATCCAGTCTCCGCAAGTCTGGACGGTTATTACCATTCTCGAAGTATTCCTTCGTATACCAAAACTGACTTAACTACGGTGAACATCATACCCCACTCATCAGGAATGTCAATAGAGAATCTAAGTTAGTTTTCAAATAACTGATATTAACAGCCTGTTGATCGTTGCTTGACCCATGCTTTTTTTTATTTTTAGGTTTATCTGCTAAAATCATATCTGTAACGGAATCTATTCAGAACCTGGAGTTAATCTGATGACAACAATTATTAAAAACGGTACGCTGATAACCGCCAGCGAGACATATCAAGCGGATATTTTAATTGAAGGCGAACAGATCAGCCTGATTGGTCAGGATCTATCTCATCCTAATGCTGAAGTGGTTGACGCATCGGGGTTATTGGTTTTGCCAGGCGGTATAGACCCGCATGTCCACCTTGACCTGCCGATGTTCGACACGGTCTCCTCCGATGATCACTACACCGGGGGCAAAGCGGCTGCCTTCGGCGGAACAACCACCGTGATCGACTTTGTGCCCCAGGATGAGGGCACATTGGCAGACAACATCGCCCGCTGGCGTGCTAAGGCAGACCCCAGGGCAGCGGTAGATTTTGGTTTCCATATGAACATCACCCGTTTCAACCAGGACGTCGCCAGGGAGATTTTTTCTTTGCCTGACCTGGGAATCACCAGTCTGAAGGTGTTTACCGCTTATAATCATCGCCTGCGCCTTTCAGACGGCGAGATCTTCCGGGTGATGCGACTGGCTCGTTCTGCTGGCATCCTGACAATGGTGCACGCTGAGAACGGTGATGTCATCGATATCCTGGTGGATGAAGCCCTGGCTGCGGGCAATACAGCCCCCATTTTTCATGCCAAAACCAGGCCAGCCTGGGGAACGGTAGAGGCCTCCCTGCGCGCTGCTGCGCTGGCTGCCCAGGCTGGTGATGCACCTCTGTACCTGGTGCACATGAACACGGCAGGTGAGGTAAATCAACTGGTATATGCCCGTGAGCACGGCTTGAAAATGATGGGTGAAACCTGCCCGCAATACCTGTTCTTTACTGAGGAAGACCTGCGCCGCGAGGATGGCGCGAAATGGGTTTGTTCTCCGCCAGTGCGAAAGCCAACCGATAACTTGCGTTTGTGGGAGGGCATTGAAGGGAACACGATTCAAGTGATCGCCACTGACCATTGCCCCTTCTTTTATGATGGCGCTGCCCCCATTATTTATGAAGGTCAGCCGGTAGCCATTGCTGGCAAGGAATTAGGCCGGGGTGATTTCTCCAGGATCCCCAACGGACTGCCTGGACTGGGCGACCGCATGCCGATCATGTGGACTGAAGGCGTAGGTCGGAACCGCATGACCCCCAACCAGTTTGTCGCCATGCATTGTACCAATCCCGCCAGGATCTTCGGACTTTACCCGCGCAAAGGCGCCTTGATCCCGGGTGCAGATGCAGATATCGTCCTATGGGACCCCAATAAAGAATTAACTTATGGAGTCAATGTTGCCCAACACCGGACAGATTACAATCTCTATGAAGATTGGCAACTGAGGGGCTTCCCGGTGGTGGTCTTTCTGCGCGGTCAGAAGATCGTCGATGGCGAGAACTGGTATGGCGAACCCGGGGGAGGGCGCTATCTTAATCGCAATGAAGGTGAAATCCTGACATGATGTTTTACGGCTGCACTCGATGTTAATTCTGCTTCCAATCGGGTTGTTGTTGCTTGGGTCTGTGGCAATCCTCATTATTGATCTCATTCGACCGAGGTTTGGGACAAGCTGGCTGATTGCTGTTGTTTCTGGTGTTGTATCCTGGTTAGTCATCTTATTTTCAAGGCTGCGCTTACCTGCAAGCATTGATTTGCTTTCCTGGAATAACCCTGCGCATCGCCTGACCGGGCATTTTTCACTCCTGCTGGACTATCAATCCTGGCCTTATGTGCTGGCGCTGATGACCATTTTATTAGCCTTGCTGTTAACAGATGCAGCCCGCACCCGCTTTGACAGCAGCCCGCGTGCCTGGGTTGTGAGCCTGGCGATTACCGCCCTGGGACTGTTTGCCATTCAATCCGGGACCAGCCTGACCATGATGATCGCCTGGGTGGTGGTGGATCTGGTTGAATTATTCAATTTGCTGCTCCTGCAAGAGACGACCCAATTCAACCAGCGGATTATCATTGCTTATGGCGTGCGCACCGCATCCATTTTATTGCTGTTTTTAGGAACGATGCTGGGATGGGCTGCCAATGGAGATTTCAGTTTTGCGCAGGTCCCTCCCAGCGCTGGCTTTGTATTCTTGCTGGCAGCGGGATTACGCCTGGGCGTGATTCCCCTTAACCTGCCCTTCCTTGTGGAGCCTGTTTTACGGCGTGGAGCGGGAAACACCCTCCGCATGGCGCCAGTTGCAGCCAGTCTGACGCTTTTAGCGCGCCTGCCTGGTGAAATCCTCATGCCGGGTTCAAGCCACTTGAAAACTGTATTGATGGCTTTGTTGGCGCTTGCTGCCCTGTATGCTGCTGCTCGCTGGGTTGCAGCAAAGGATGAGATTGCCGGTCGACCATACTGGATTGTAGCCTGGGCAAGCTTTACAACGGTGTCGGTATTGAATGGAGTCCCGCAATCCGGCATCCCCTGGGGGATGGCTTTGATTTTATCCGGCAGCCTGCTGTTTCTTTATCACCCGCGTATCCAGCGGATCAATTTCTTGCTGTTATTGGGTCTTTGGGGCATGTTGGGGTTGCCCTTCACCCCTGCTGCCTCAGGTTGGGCTGGCTTGCTTGGAGACGGTTTCACTCTGTGGACATTTTTATTGCTGGTTGCCCATGGGTTGATGATACTGGGCTTCCTGGAACACGCTTTAAAACCTGGCAGTGAAATCGGTGCACTTGAATCCTGGGCACGCCTGGTTTTTCCGCTGGGATTGATTATGATCATCCAGGTGAGCGTTGTATTGGGTTTATTCGGATGGCCAGGCGTCCTCACCTCTGGCCTGTGGTGGATGGCGTTAATCAGCAACGCGATGATCCTGGCAGCCTTAATCCTTTCGCGCCGCTTTGGAGTCAACCCACCTCATTTTCAGCTCCCCATCAGCAGCAGGACAAAAAAAGTGGCCGATTGGCTCTTTCCACGACTTGAACCTGTATTCCGTTTTGAATGGGTTTACCGTGCAACCTGGCAAATCTTAGGATTTTTTAGCAGAGTCAGGCAGTTGATGTCATCAATTTTTGAAGGTGAGGGAGGCATTCTTTGGACAATTTTGCTCCTGGTGTTGTTGATCAGCCTGTTAACGGGCGGGGGCGTTAACTGAAATGCAAACAATATCCATGCTGGCATTGGTCACAATAGTGATAGCAGTATTGATCGTTATCATTTTCAAAGATTGGCGGGTTATCGCCGTTGCTTTAGGCGCCCAATACCTGGGTGCCTTTGCCCTGGTCGCCCTTTCGTGGCCCGTCAATCTGGCAATTGTGAAATTGATCACAGGGTGGATGGCGTCGTCTGTAATTGCCTTTACCTGTTTGCGTCAAAATCGGGAAAGATCTCAGCCAGAGAAAGCCGCCAGCTTGTTTTTCAGGGGGTTAACCGGATTGTTGGTCATCGTGTTGATTTTTATTTTGGCGCCATCGATGCAGGAACGTATTTTCCCGGGCGTTGACCTGGTGATCATCCAGGGCGGTTTGATGATGATGGGAATGGCCTTGATGCAGCTTGGATTAAATTCAGAACCTTATCCGGTGATTATCAGCCTGTTCACCTTTTTATCAGGATTTGAGGTGATTCATGCCGCATTGGAACTTTCCACCCTGTTAACAGGGTTATTCGTCGTGGTCAATCTGGGTTTGTCACTTGCGGGCGTGTATTTGATGGTTTCTGCCGAGGAAACCAGTGAAAGCATCCAGGAGGAGGAACTGTGATGACACTCAGCACTCCGGTCATCTGGGTCATTTTCCCGCTGGTAGCTGCCGCGATTTGCATTCTCTTATCCGGTAGACCGCAATTAAGCCTGATCATTGCCAGCGCAATTGCCTTTGGATTGGCTGTTTTGGCCGCTTTTTTACCGCATGAGCTCTCTCTCGGTCCTTTGACGATTGTAATTGAAGAAAGCCTCAGGTTTTTAGGCCGCAGGATCACCCTGGTATATGCGATGCTCCCGTTGATTGCGCTGTTATATGCTGCAACGGGTTTGTGGTTGCTGAGCAGTAACCTGCCCGGTGTACCAAAGACGTTTCGTCCAATCAGCCTGGTGGTTACTGCCGCGCTGACAGCAGCCCTGGGTGTTGAACCCTTTCTGTACGCCGCACTGCTGATTGAAACGATGGTGCTGGTTTCAGTTCCGATGTTGAGTTCCTCAACAATAGAAAATCGCCGTGCAGTCTTGCGCTTCCTCAGCTTGATAACCCTTGCCATGCCCTTTATCTTGATTGCTGGCTGGTTGCTGATCGGTGTGGACACACTGCCCCCAGATAGCCCTCTCATCGCTCAAAGTGCGATCGTCCTGGGCCTCGGTTTTGCCATCTGGTTGGCTGTATTTCCCTTCCATAGCTGGGTGCCAATGATCAGCCAGCACAGTCACCCCACGGTGTTCAGCTTCTTGTTTTTTATCCTGCCCACAGGTGTCCTGGTTTTTGGGTTAAATTTCTTCAATCGATATGGGTTCTTGAGAACATCTGAAACCCTTTTCAATATCATCAGGCTTATCGGGGTGCTGATGATTGTTTATGGGGGGGTATCAACTGCAGTTCAGGATCATCTCAAGCGCGCCTTTGGATTTTCAGTGCTGGTTGAAACAGGGTTCTCCTTGTTGGCGATCAGTTCTGCCTCCTCTGGCGGCATTATTTGGATGCTGATGATGCTTCCACCGCGTGCCCTGGGGTACTGGCTATGGGGATATACCCTGGCCCGGCTTGAATCCCGTTATGGTGAGGCTTTGAATTTGAAGACAATCCAGGGTCAGTTTCTCAGGATTCCCTTTCTCTCCTCTGGTTTGATATTGGCACAATTTAGCATCGCTGGCATGCCGCTGCTGGCTTCATTTCCGATCAAAATCGCATTACTCTCGCAGGTTCTGGCTGAGAACATGGTTTCCGGGCTTTGGAGTTTCTTCGGGGGCTTGGGGTTGTTTATATTCACAATTCGCCTGTTGTTGAGCTTTCATCAACCGATCGACATCGAAATTAAACAGCCCTGGTTCCTTCAGGATAAGTTCCCACATTTCTTGCCAATAATATTGACGGTTGTTATATTGTTCATTTCAGGTTTGTTTCCAGGCAAGATTTTTCCAAGCATCATCGATATCCTGGCTGCTTTTCCCCAACTGCAATTTTTACCATAGGGCTTGTTTTCTGTACAGCAGGCGAAATC
>Ga0172382_10000290_pt1 | contig 93418 bp, 86 predicted proteins | sample Leawel138RmetaG_FD_122245 | JGI IMG/M metagenome (GOLD analysis project Ga0172382, IMG submission 122245) | Leachate microbial communities from a municipal landfill in Southern Ontario, Canada - Leachate well 138R metaG | ecosystem: Engineered > Solid waste > Landfill > Unclassified | place... | reverse complement strand
GGGCTACAAGTAACAAAAAGCGCCTATTTAGTAGGCGCTTTTTGTTGTTTTGTATTTCTATGGTGGGGAATCGAAGGGTGTGAGCAGGCGCGATTGCCCAGGCTTCGAGTCGCCTGCCTACCGGCAGGCAAGTAGCTAGGAGGACTCCCCTGCGGGCTAACAATTTAAAAACTTGATTTTTTGGCCGAAATGGTGTATAATTATAACAGTTAAAAAACGGGTGCAAAAGCCCGTTTTTTATCGTTTATATGGCCGATTTAAGACAAAAATACAAAAAAATATCATCTGTTGCGGGCGCCGGAACCAAAAAAGCGCTTGTTTTGAGCTGGAAAAAATTCGAAGACCTGATCAATATGGAAGAGACTGCCTTGAAAAAATTTTTGACAGTTTTTGTCTTAATCTTTGCTCCGGTATTTTTATTTATGTTTCTTGTCTCCATAAACCGGATAGAGAATGAATTGCTTTCCATCAAACCTGTCGAAATAATGGATCATACCGATCATGAATTGGAGAGACAGATAAGGAAAATGACAGTTGGCTATCCTATTGAAAATATGAGCCGATATATCGCAAGCGAAGACAGGGAAGTGGCGGCTTTCATAGTTTCCATCGCCAAAAAAGAAAGCAATTGGGGATTGAGAACTCCCAAGCTTGACGGAAAAGAATGTTATAATTATTGGGGATTCAGGGAACAAAGAGAAAGGATGGGAAGCGGAGGACATACCTGTTTTGACAGTCCCAAAGATGCGGTGAGATCGATAGCCAGAAGGATAGAAGATTTGAGAAATAAAAATATAAATACGCCGGAGGAGATGATCGTTTGGAAGTGCGGATACAGTTGCGAGAGCCATAGCCCGCAAAGTGTCCAAAAATGGATCAATGATGTAAAATTTTATTATAATAAGATATGAAAAAAGATGGAAAATAATAATAAAGAAAAAGAGATAAACTATATCCAAATCGTAAAAGATTCCCTGAAAATCACCTGGGAAAATAAATTTTTATGGTGGTTCGGCTTGCTTATCTCTCTGGGGGGAGGAGGAATGTCGGGACTGAATTATTCTTTTGAAAACGAAGAAGCAGAGGAAATACCGCCGGAGACGATAGAAAATCTCAGATATTTTTGGAGCATCTATCGAGAATGGATAATTGCGGGACTAGTTGCTTTGTTCTTGCTGGTTTTCATTTTTTATATTTTGAGCGTCATCGGAAGAGGAGGTCTCATAAGTTCATTGCTCAAGATGACCAAAAACGAAAAAGCCGATTTTTCTTCCGGATTCAAGGCGGGAAAGGATTTTTTCCTGAGAATATTTATCCTTAATGTTTTTTACGGCATGGGACTTCTGGCCGTAGCCGTTGTTATGATTTTTCCGATTGTCAGGCTGGCCTATCTCAAGGTTTACGGACCAGCCTTGATATTGGTTATTGCGGCGGTTCCTATCATCATCTCTATTATTATTCTGGCGAGTTTTCTAAAGATTTATTCCCAGATCTATCTGGTCGGAAGCGGATTGGGAATTTTTGAATCGATAAGATCAGCTTATGCAGTTCTCAAGAAAAATATAAAAGAGAGCCTGATAATGGGGATTGCAAGAATGATATCAGGGATCATAGCCGGAATGTCTCTCCTTATTTTATTTTTGATTATTATCGCCTTCTTTTCAACCATAGGCTTTTTGGCTTATTTTTCCATAGGTTATGCGGGAGCGATAGCGGTAGCGATTCTCGGAATATCGACCCTGGTAGTTGTCAACTTCATATGGCAGTCGGCTTTCAATGTTTTTCTGCAATGCGTATGGATCTTGTTTTTCAATAAAATTGCGGCAGTTGAAGACAAAAAAGAGGAAAAACTCAAAGAAGAGGCTAAAGAAAAAATATTGGAACTGGAAAAAGTTTAAGCATAAAAAATAGAAAAGCGCTTGTAAGAAAGCGTTTTTTTGTTTTTTAAATTTTCCTTTTCCTTATCTTATCACGCAATTCCGATTGTCGGTACTTTGCCCTAGAGAACCGATGCCCATCCCTCCGAGCAGGCTTCCGTTGGGAGTGAGATTCCTAAGATTGTCTCTAAGATCCTGAGAATAATCGCATATTTCGCTGTTTATTTTATTCTGTATGCTTTGTCTGGCGTTTCCTATTCCTTGCTTGATTACCGATGAGGCGATTTTTCCGACGGCTATTCCCGCCATCTCGCCTACGTCTCCGGCATTGGCGAGAATGAGATTGTCCAAAGTGTTGGCCGAAGAGGTAATATCGGAAATCAAAGTTCCGGGAGCTATGACTATGCCATTTTCTTTTTGTCCTATATAACCCTGATAAGCCAAAGCCTGAGCTTCGGCTTTCTTTTTCTCTTCTTCAAGCTTTTTTTCGTATTCGCTCTGAGCTATCAGGGCGTAAGCGATCGGGTTATTGTTGGGCTTCATAGCTTCTGTGTAAGCGTCCCAAGATCCTTCATTAAACATCGAAACAAAATCGCAGGCATATTCTTCAAAAGTTGACTGCATGGAAGTCAAGTCCACTTCCACATTTACGCTTTCTTTAGCTCCCGCGCTCCGCCATTCAGCAAAGGATTCTCCTCCCGGACAGGCGGATGTGAAATTTCCGGATGTTTTTCCTCGGGTCGTAATGGTGAAAAAATCATTCATATGGGCCTGTGTGCTGGCATGGGGGCTTTTGAAAAGATAATCTTCCCAATCCTGGATGAAGAGAGCTCCGGCCTGAGTAGTTCCAGCAACAATATTATTGACGGTATCCACGATCAGATCCAGGGCGGCTTTTTTGAGAGCGGCCAAAAGAGCGGCTCTCACTTGCAGGGAAACTTCTTCCATCATCTGTTTCTGGAATTGGGCAATAGTATCCGGCCAAGCAACAATTGCGGCGGAAGCGGGACGCGAAAGGGATAAATTCAAGCACATCGCCAAAATGATCGTTATAATCGCTATTTTTTTGCTCATACTTTATAATTTTTTTTATGCTTCTTATTCCGCGCTTTTTTCTTCCGAACTGGATTCCGAGCTTTCTTCCGCTTCAGAATTTTCCTCATTTTCCTTTTCTTCGGAAATATCTTTATTATCCAAAGAAACGTTGTTTGAAGTAGAATTTCTTTTTAAAAAACGGCTTTCAACTTTTTCGGAAAAATCAGTTGTCATAACCATCAACCTTTCCACTCCCGAGAAGCTTAGCATAGAAGCGATCGGATCGTTCATATCAATTTTTACTTTATCTTTGAGGGATATGGCGTATTTGGCCAATTGCAATCCTTCGATATGGATGTCAATGGCACTTTCCGGAACTTCTATCTCATTGAGAAGATCCAGAATGGTCTGCCCCCTCTCGGCCAAGTCATTGAAGTATTCTATCTCTCCCGGGTTGGATGATACCGCACCTATTTTGGATACGAATTCGTTAAAAAATGATTTTATGGATTCTTCGCTATTTATATCGTGAGGAAGGTTATTCGCCACTATGTAAAAAACGGCAGAAAGATATTCTTCTTCATCTTTTTTAATCTGTTGCGCCCTTTTTTCTTCGCTCAAGTTAGAATAATTCTGCTCTTTTATCTTTATTTCATCCTTGTTCACTTCGGGAAGCTCATCTTCTTTTATATTTTCGCTCAAGCTTTCTTCTATCATCGCGTTTATAGTTTCCATAGAGACTGCTTGCCCTACGGCTGTGTTATTTTCCGAAGCCAACGCAGCCAGCTTAGCTGATATTTCTTCGGTGAGATTATCGCTTTTATAGATATCGCTTTCTATAGAAGTTGCGTTTTTTGTTTTTTCTTCCGTAATTATCTTGTCTCCCGGTGCCGGTTTCAAGGGGTCATATCCGCTTTTTACTTCAGCGCCATCGGAATAGCCGTCTCCGTCAGTGTCAGGATTTTTTGGATCCGTTCCGTAAGTCAATTCCTCGCTGTCGCTCAATCCGTCTTGATCAAAATCATTGAATAAATTGTATTTCCCCAAGGAGTTTTCCTGGGCAAATATTGAAGCTGATATTCCAAAGACTGTTATCAGGAAAAAAATAAAAAAAGATTTTTTTACCTTATCCGCCGGCAAATATATTTCTTTTATTCCCATATTCATAATTTTTTTGTTTTAACCGCAAGATTTATTTTCTTCAAAAATTATACCATAAGTCCTCTTGATTTGCCAATAATTTTAATGATATGCTTATTTTATAGGAAAAAGAAAAAATTTTTTAAAAAATGATGAAAAAAATACTTAATTACCCCTTTATCTTGGTAGAAAAGATAGAAAATTACCCGACCAGCTTTTTATTTTGGTCGATTTCTTTTTTGAGCATAATTTTTTCCAGGGTCTTGGTGGAAAATTGGCTGTCCGGAATGGTCAATAATTCTGGAGATTATTTTTTCCACCATGTATATTACACATTCGTTTTTTTTCTGTTGGTCTATTTGATTTTTTTGGGATTGGTGTATAGATTTCTGAAAGTTCCGATAGCCAAGGCTTCCAACGTATTGCTTTTCGGATATCTTCTGATAATCACCCCTCCTATTTTTGATTATTTGATATTAGGAGACAAGTTTTATCTCAGTTTTTATGGAATCTACGGATTGGAAGAGATGATCAAAAGATTCCTGACCTTTTTCGGGGACAGTCCTGATTTCGGAGTTACCTATGGGGTAAGGATAGAGATAGCCTTGACGGTCTTTTTGATCTTTTTCTATGGATACGCAAAAACAAAGAGATGGATCATGTCCCTTTCGCTGGCTTTGCTGGCTTATACGATATTATTCGTTTTGGGAACTTTCCCTTCTTGGATCGCGATAATAATAAAAGGATTTCCAGCCGGATTTTTAAATGTCGATGAAATACAGATAGTGCAGATGTTTTTGTCTCCGGCTGATATTTTTTCTCGAAGCGTGGGAAGTTTTACGAACGCTCTTAGCGTTAAATTGAGCATGATTTATTCTCTCCTGCTTACGGCGGTTATTTTGGCGGGATCCTACTTCCATCATAAGGAAAAGTTTATTTCTTTCCTCGGAAACATAAGGCCGGTCCAAATAATCTATCATATCGGACTATTTGTCATAGGAATGGGACTGGGGATAAAATTTACCGATGTTTTTTGGAATGTCGATTTTTTCAATATATTGGGATTTCTGAATTTGGCCTTGGCGATAATTTTTGCCTGGCTGGCTTCGGTTGTAGCAAATGATTTCGGCGATGAAAGAATAGACGCTATAACGAACAAGAGCCGTCCTTTATCGCAAAAAACCTTTTCCAAAGGGCAATACGCGGCAATCGGAGTCTTACTTTTCATATTTTCCTTGCTTCTTTCTGCGGCTATAAATCCCAAAGTGGCTATGATTTTGGCGGCCTACCAGGCTCTGGCCTGGCTGTATTCGATGCATCCCTTCAGGCTCAAAAGAATTCCTTTAGTAGCGTCCTTCTTGAGCGCTATAACGACAATACTGGTTCTATTTTCTGGATTTATGGTAGCTACGACAGATCAAAATATCATCGATATACCGACCCAGTTGATTTGGCTTTTGATTTTTTCCTTCACGCTTTCACTGCCGATAAAAGATCTCAAAGACATAGAAGGGGACAAGAAGTATGGAGTTTTTACCATTCCGGTTATTTTTGGAGAATATTGGGGAAAAATAATAATAGGAAGCGGAATTTTTATTTCCTATATTTCAAGCGTTTTTGTCTTGAGGGAGTTCAGGCTGGTTTTTTGGGCGATCTTGCTGGGAGGAATCTCTTTTTGGATAGTAGTTTTATCCGGAAAAAATAAGAGGATAACCAACAGAAACGTCATTTGGTGGGCTATTGCGCTGGTGGCAATATATGCCGGTATAATTTTCAGATATATATAAAAAAGCCTAAAATATCTTTGAAATCAACTTCCATTTCTCCAGGGATAATTCCTGGGCGCGGGCGGTCGGCGATATGCCGGCCTTTTTTAATTTTTCTTCCACAGCCATTTTGTCCAAATGGAGGCTGTTGGAAAGATTATTGGCCAATGTTTTTCTACGGGCGCAAAATCCTGCCCTTACTGTTTGGAAAAATTTTTTCTCTCGTTCTTTTTGTTCCGCGCTCTGCGCTCCACGTTTTGCGATTTGCGATATACGGATGACTGCGCTTTCTACTTCGGGCGAGGGATTGAAATTTTCTTTTCCAACCGCAAAAAGAACTTCAGCACTTCCGTAATATTGGACGGATACGGAAAGCTTGCTCATTTTTCCCGGAACCGCGACAATTCTTTCGGCCACTTCTTCCTGGACCATCAGGACTATTTCTTGAGGAGGAAACTCAGATTCTAAAAAAAGTCTTATGATTTTTGAGGTGATGTAGTAGGGTATATTGGCTATCAGCTTGTAGTTTTTAGCTTCATTGGCTTTTAGCAAAGAAGGGAGATTTATGCTTAATATGTCTCCTTGGATTATCTCGACATTCTTATTATTTTTAAATTTTTCTTTTAAGGCGGGGACAAGAGTGTCGTCAATTTCGATTGATATTACCTTTTTGGCTTTTTTTGCCAATGTTTCGGTCAAAATTCCTTCTCCGGGACCGATTTCCAATACCAAATCATCTTCGGTTAAATTGGCGTATTTGATTATTCTGTTTACAATCTCGAGATTATTAAGAAAATTTTGACCTAGTTTCTGTGGCATATATTTTTTGTAGTTTAAGTTTCCGTTACGGTTTTGCGCGAATACTATTTTTGCTTGCTTTACATTCGCTTCGCTCATACGGAAGCCACAAAAATAATATTCGCGCAAAAAGTTTCAATGCTCGGTTTTGAATTATAATTAAGTCTAGCGCAGTTAGCGGGAAAAATAAAGACCTGCGGAATTAAAAAACACCCCTTTCCCAGCCGGGATAAGGGGTGGCTACTCTGCAAAGCCGATACTATTTACTAAAGAGAAATAGTACGGGTGCGCTTCCAAGGAATAATACTGCGAAGTTCATCAGAACTTCTTCCCAAAAAGTCGCGTGATAAATCGACCCTTGTATCGCCTCAATGGACGTTAGGATTACTGCTAATACTGCCTCCGCCAATATTATTATAATCAAGTTAACAAACATGACACCTCCCTTAGTTATTTTGCATGATTTGACCTTAATTAACTTCAAGTAATAATAACAGAAAAATAGTATTGCGTCAAGGCGTGCATTGACTAGCCACAGAATTACTACTATAATAAGAAAGCTGTGTGAGAAACGCGCAGTTTTTATTTTCTTATTAAAAATAATATTTAATCAGCTTAAATTATAAAGCATTTTGCATTTTGCATCTTGCATTTTAAATTTTCAACGTGGACATCAGAAACATTGCTATCATCGCCCATGTGGATCATGGAAAAACTACCATAACGGACGCGATAATGAAGCAGACCGGAGTAGCGGAAGAAGGTGTAAGTATGGACAGCAACGATCTGGAAAAAGAAAGAGGGATCACGATTTATGCCAAAAATACTGCCATAATATACAAAGGAAGCAAGATAAATATCGTTGATACTCCCGGGCATGCCGACTTTGGAAGCGAAGTGGAGCGGGTCTTGCGCTCTATCGATTCGGTCGTTTTGGTCGTGGACGCTCAGGAAGGTCCTATGCCTCAGACCAGATTCGTGCTAAAAAAATCTTTGGAATTAGGACACAAACCGATAGTGGTCATAAACAAGATAGACAAGCCGGCGGCAAGGCTGGGGCAGGTGGAAGATGAGATCCTGGAACTTTTTATGGAATTAGGAGCCGATGACGAACAATTGGATTTTCCTGTAATTTACAGCATTGCCAAACAGGGAATAGCCAAAAACGATCCGAACGACCAATCCGGCGACATGGGTCCGCTTTTGGAAAAAATAATAGAGTATGTGCCCGTAGCGAATAAGAACGATGATCTTTCCTTACGGCTCCAACCCTTCTCTTTGGCTTATGACGATTATCTGGGGAGGTTGGCGGTGGCGAGGATCTATGAAGGGATTTTGAAAAATGGTCCGGTTTTCGTAAAGTCTCCAAACGGAGAAACGAGGAATTCAAAAATCATAAAAATATTTTCTTTTGAAGGAACTCGGAGAAAAGAAGTCGAAGAAGCCCGTTCGGGAGACATAGTCATGGTTGCCGGAGTGGAGGATATCGATATAGGGGAAACCATCTGTCTTGATGAACGGTCAGAATCTCTTCCTGCCATAACAGTGGACGAACCGACTATCGCTCTTGAATTTCTTGTCAACAATTCTCCTTTTGCGGGTAAGGAAGGAGAGTTTGTCACAAGAGAGCAGATAAGAGAAAGGTTAAAAAAGGAACTGGAAATCAATGTCGGGCTCAAGGTTGATTTTTCCGGAGAAAATTTCAAGGTGTTCGGACGCGGAGAATTGCATATTGCGGTACTTCTCGAAAATATGAGAAGAGAAGGGTTTGAGATCCAAGTTTCACAGCCCCAGGTAATAATGAAGGAAATCGGCGGGGTTAAAAGCGAACCTTTCGAGGAGCTTACCATCACCGTTCCGGAAGAATTTTCCGGATCAATCATCGAGAAACTAGGCAAAAGAAAAGGAGCGATGAAAGATATGAAATACGAGACGGACGGAGTGAGGATGATTTTTGAAATTCCCACCCGGGGGGCCCTAGGGTATCGCAGTGAGTTCGTGGTGGATACCAAGGGAGAAGGTATACTGGCCAGCCGGTTTTTGGAATTCCGTCCTTATGCCGGAGAGATCAGAAGACGCGCGGCAGGATCGATGATTTCAGGAGAAAGCGGGAAAGCTCTGGGATTTTCTCTCTTTAACCTTCAACAGCGCGGAGCGCTTTATATCGGTGCCAGCCAGGAAGTTTATGAGGGACAAGTTATCGGAAACACTTCCAAGGGGGACGAGATGACAGTTAATCCCATAAAGGGAAAGCATCTTACCAATATGCGCGCCAGCGGGAGCGACGACGCGATATTGCTCACTCCTCCGATAGGGATAACCATAGAAAAAGGCTTGGAAATAATGAGCGATGATGAATATTTGGAAATTACGCCCGAAAATGTCAGGCTTAGAAAAAAATATCTGACGGAAAATGAAAGAGTGAAGGCAAACAGGAAGAAAGGCAAATAAAACTTCAAATAATATTTTAAATCAGAGCCTTCTGTTTTTGAGTTGATAATCTACGGACGTAAGTACGAACGTACTTACGTCCGTAATTACGTCATTAAAAAAGAGACGTCCGACGTATGCAGACGTCGGACGTCTGTGAGAATCTGTGAGAAAAATAGAGACAAGGCATGCCTTGTCTCTATAAATGTTAAGATCTGATTTTTCGACTAATTTTTTTTATCCTTTAATTATCCCCAGAATCTCTTTTAATTTTTCTTCCATCAGCTCTTTATTATCCGCTTCGAGATTGAGCCTTAGAACCGGTTCGGTGTTGGAAGGCCGGACGTTAAACCACCAGCGGGAACCTTTCTCTTTATTCCAATAGCTTATCTTCACGCCGTCCAATTCATCCAGTTTGCCATCCTTATATTTTTCCTTAAGCTTAGTAAGAACCGCATCCTTATCATTAACTTCACTATTTATCTCTCCGCTATGATAATATCTCCTTAATTCCTTAACTAATTCCGAAATCGGTTTTCCGGTCTCTGCTAGCAGGTTCAAAATATAGATGGCCGGAAGCGATCCCGCTTCGGCATTGAAATTTTCCTTGAAATAATAATGTCCGGAAAGCTCGCCGGCAAAGACCGCTCCGTCCTCCAACATCTGTTTTTTGATCAGAGCGTGGCCGACCCGGCATTCATTGGCCGTTCCCCCGTTTTCTTCTATGATTTCCCTTACCGCCATCGAGGAGCGCAAATCGTAAAGGATCGTGGCTCCGGGATTTTTTTCCAAAATTATTTTGGCGATCAGGCCGGTTAACAGATCCATCGGGATTACTTCTCCTTTTTCATCGATAAAACCCACCCGGTCGGCGTCTCCATCGTAAGCGATTCCCAGATCAGCCTTTTCGGAGATGACCTCTTTTTGAAGCGCTTCAAGAGTTTCCAGTTTTAGGGGGTTGGCTTCATGATTCGGAAACGAGCTGTCGAAGTCATCATAAAGAGTTTCAATTTCGAGATTCTGAGGGAATTTTTTATAGATTTCCAGCTCCAATATTCCCATCGCGTTGGCGGTGTCGATTATAAGCTCGAATTTTTTATCTTTTATATTCAAAAAACCGGAAAAATATTCAAAGTATTCGTTTTTTATGTCTTTCGAGAACGTTTCCCCTTTATTTTTTTCGGAGATTTCAAAATTATCACTCATAACCATATCCTTTATTTCCAAAAGTCCGCTGTTTTCTCCGACAGGCACAGCGTTTTTACGGCAAAATTTCATCCCGTTATATTCTTTGGGATTATGGGAGGCGGTGAGCATTATGCCTCCGTCCACATCCATTTTTCCGGAAGCGAAATATACCATCGGGGTGGTGGCAAGTCCCAGATCATAAGCATCGGCGCCTTCATCGGTTATCCCTCTTTTCAATTCTTCGAAAAGGGAAGGGCTGGACTCCCTGATGTCTCTGCCGATAACGACATTTTTAGCTCCCAGGAACTTGACGAAAGCTCGGCCGATTTTGTAAGCGATTCCTTCATTAATTTCTTCCGGATAGATTCCACGGACATCGTAGGCCTTGAATATTTTTTCTTGCATATTGAGCTGAGTTAAAAATTAAAAATTCAAATTTCAAAATTATAGTTTAAATAATTTTCAAATTAAAATTAATCTTGTATTTATATTTTATAACGCATCTGATTTATTTCCAAACTTTTTTAAAACCCCTTCCAACGATTTCGCCGGAAGGGGCAGGGATAGGGCAGGGAGTCAGATTGTTTTTACGAAATTTTTTGGCAGTGAAAAGAGGGGGCCGTCCTCTTTGCCGACTATCAGCTTGGGCAATTCGCCTTTTTGCAGAGGCAGCCTCTCTCCGAACAAAAAGACTCCGGAAGTTTCATTTATCTGTCGCAGTTCTCTCCTCCATGAAAGAATTTTTTCCGGAATGCTTACTTTGACAGGGACTTTTTCTGTTGTCTTTATGGCCATTGCGCGCTCCTTTTTTAATTTTTTTTCTTTTATCCCCATTTCATTATTGACGCTTATGGATCCAAAAGTCAAGATTTTGCTCAAAAGGGTCTGATGAGATATAATATAATAAATTCAAAATACAAAGTTAAAAATTCAAAGTGCATGATTTAAGAAAGATTAACGCTATGGCATGGCCAGGCAGTAATTGGAAATAAAATTTAAAATAAAAAAGCGCCGATATCCGAATCATCAGTCCTTATTCGCGTATCGGATCAGCCTTATAAAAAATGAAAAACGATTTAAAAAGCTTATTTGATCCGAAATCGATCGCTGTTGTCGGGGCGAGCGAAACGGAGGGGAAAATAGGATTTATAATTGCAAAAAATATTTTAAAACTGGGATTTAAAGGCGAAGTTTTTTTAGTTAATCCCAAATACGATAAATTATTCGGGGAAAAATGCTATGCTTCTTTGAATGATATCAAGCCCTCACCCCTAACCCCTCTCCCGGAGGGAGAGGGGAATCCTGTTGTCGATCTGGCGATAATCGTCATTCCCTCAAAATTTGTAAACCAAACCATCGGGGAGGCCAAAGGAAAAGTGAAGAACTTCACGATTATTTCCGCCGGATTTTCGGAAACCGGAAAGGAAGGTAAAAAGAGGGAAAGAGAGCTTTCAACACTGGCAAAAAAGAATAAGTTAAATATTTTGGGACCGAACTGCTTGGGATTCATATCTCCTAAATTGAAATTAAACGCGTCTTTCGCCGGAGGGCTTCCGGAGGAGGGCAATGTCGCTTTCGTTTCCCAGTCGGGAGCGCTGGCCGTGGCTGTGATGGATGTGGCCAAAAAAGAGGAGATAAAATTTTCCAAAATAATTTCCATCGGAAACAAGATGCAGATAGGAGAGGCCGAGCTTATGGATTATCTGGAAAACGACGAAGACACGAAAGTTATAGCGATGTATCTGGAGGGAATCAGCAATGGCAAAAAATTCATAAAAATCGCTCGAAGAGTTTCCCGAAAAAAGCCGATCGTTGTTTTGAAATCGGGCAAGAGCGAAAAATCCCAAAAGGCGATTTCCTCGCATACGGGAGCGCTGGCGGGAAGCGACGAGATAATGGATGCGGCTTTCCGCAAGGCTGGAATAATAAGAGCTAATAATTTGGAAGAATTTTTCGGTTTTATAAAATTAGCTTCCAATTTCGGATCGGTAACAAGCCCTAAGACAGCCATCATAACCAATGCCGGAGGCCCGGGAGTCCTGGCCACGGACAGTTTCCATGGAAAAAATTTGGAACTGGTCGAATTTTCGGAAAAAACGAAAAATAAATTCAGGGAATTTTTGCCGGAAGAGTCTTCGGTGGAAAATCCGATCGATCTTCTCGGCGATGCGAGAGAAGACCGGTATCAAAAAGTTTTGGAAATTTTGGATCAAGAGGATATCGGAAACATAATCTGCCTTATGACGGCTCAGGATCAGACTCCTACCGAAAAAATCGCCGAGACCCTTATTGATTTTTCAAGAAAATCTTCAAAAAACATCATTCCCGTTTTTGTGGGCGGGGAAAAAATGGAGAAGACATTCAAGATTCTTAACGACAACGATATGCCCAATTTTTCTTTTCCCAAGGAAGCTGTGGACGCCCTGGATCATTTCTATAATTGGTACATGAATAAAAGAAACGATCGGGAAAAAGAAATTCCGGATGAAAACGAAAGCAAAGAAGATATTTCCCGGATGATAGATAGCGTAAAGAAGAATAATAGAAGCGCGCTTCTCTTCGGCGAAGCGGCTGAAATCATGAAAAAATACAAAATTCCGGTCGTTGATTTTTCAAATATCGCGCTGAATGAAAAGATGCATTCCCGAATTGATTTTCCTGCTACGCTAAAAGTTGACAGCGACAAGGTTCTTCACAAGACTGATAAGCAGGGGCTCGTTCTGAATATCAAAAACATGGACGAGCTGGAGGAAACGATCGGGAAAATGAGGAAAAATTTTCCCAAAGAAAATCTGATAATACAGCCGATGATAAAATATGAATCGGAAATAATTCTGGGAATGAAAAGAGATCCGATTTTCGGACCGGTGATAGTTTACGGTCTGGGAGGAATCTATACCGAAGTTTTTAAGCTGGTTGATTTTTTGATTCTTCCGCTTTCCAAAAATGAGATAAAAAGAAGCCTCGAAAAAAGCAAAATCGGATTTTTGTTCAAAGAGACCCGAGGAAAGAAAATGGCGAATATCGATGAAATGGCCGGACTGATTTTCAATTTTTCCCGTCTGGCCAGAGATCAGAAAGATATAAAAGAAATTGATATCAATCCGCTTCTGATAGATAAAAAAGGAAAGATTTTGGCGGTGGATGTGAAAATAATTTTATAAAAGCAGATTGATGCGGATAAAGATATGGATTAATGTGCAGACATATTGTTTTTTATAAAATGTGTTCGTATTTCTGGATCCCGGATTCCTCCAGAGGCGGACAGGCAAGTCCGGGATGACATTTGATGATATAGTTAATGCATAAGCTGTATATCGCAGGGAAATGAATTGGAAAATAAAAGAAAATAAAAAAGATTTAAAAACCGACGATAAAAACAGCCGGCCTTTTTCTTTGCATCCGGTCGTTTTGAAGATTTTGGCGCAAAGAGGGATAACAGGATCAGACGAGATAAAATCTTTCATTTTTCCCGATTATGACAAAGGGGTGCACAGCCCTTTTCTTTTTGAAAAAATGGAAAAAGCTATGGAGAGGCTGAAAAAGATTGACAGGAAAAAGGAGAAGATCCTAGTTTTCGGGGATTATGACGCCGACGGAATAACTTCGGCACTGATTGCCAAGAAATCTCTGGAAGAAGCCGGATTTGAAACTTTTGTCTATATTCCCCATAAAGAAAAAGAAGGGTATGGGCTTAACAGGAAAGCGATGGAAAAATTTCTGGAAAAAGGGGTGCGTTTGGTGGTTACCACCGATTGCGGGATAGCCAACAAAAAAGAAATTGAGGATATGACAGGCCGGGGAGTCGATTTTATCGTGACCGACCATCATCACATCCCTCCGGAAATTCCCGATGCGATAGCGATCATCAATCCGAAGATGAAAGATTCCGGCTATCCTTTCGAGGATCTTTCCGGAGCGGGAGTTTCTTTCAAGTTCGCCCAAGCCGTTTATGAAACTTTTATTCCGGAAAAAAAAGAGCAGATAAAATGGCTTTTGGATCTGGTCGCCATAGGAACCGTAGCTGACCTAGTATCCCTCAGAGGGGAAAACAGGATATTGGTAAAATTTGGTCTTTTAGTCCTTTCCAAGACCAAAAGAGTCGGTCTTCAGGAGATGTTTAAAGTCGGAAGGATCCTGGTCGATGAGAATAATTTTCCCGATTCCCAGAAGATTTCTTTCCAGATCGCTCCGAGAATAAACGCTGCCAGCCGGATGAGTCATGCCGAAAAAGCCCTTTTCCTCCTAGCGGAAGATGATAGAGTGAAGGCCAGGGATATGGCGCTGGAATTGGAGGCGCAAAATTCGAGCCGGCAGAAAGAGACACAGCAGGTAGTTGCGGAAGCGGAGAAAATCGTAAGCAATATTTTCAAGGACAGAAACTTCATCTTTATCGCCAATGAGAATTTCCCGATAGGCACTGTGGGATTGGTTGCGGGAAAACTGGCGGATAAGTTCAGGCGTCCGGCGGCTATTCTTAAGAAAGGAAAAAAAACGAGCAAGGGATCTTTCAGGAGCATCTCTCAAATAAACATAATAGAGAATATAGAAAAATGCCGGGATCTGCTCCTTAAATATGGGGGCCATTCCCAGGCGGCGGGAATCACGATCAAGAATGAAAATCTGGAAAAATTTTATGACAAGATGGACGAAATCATAAGCGAAGAGATAAAGGAGTTGGATCTGTCTCCGGAGGTGGAGGTGGATATGGAAATTTTCCCCGGGGATATAAGCTTCGGATTGGCGGAGGATCTCAAAAAGCTCGAGCCTTTCGGGCAAGGGAATAGGGAGCCTGTCTTTTTGATGAAAAATTTGTCGATCAAGGAGCTCAAGTGGTTGGGAAACGGGGAGAAACATCTCAAATTGTTCCTCCAGCCGAAAAACAAAAGCCCCAAAATTTTTGAGGCGATCGGCTTTAGCATGCTCGAAAAATTCGGCGACATAAAGATCGGAGAAACTATCGATCTGGTCTTCAATCTCGGCCAGGACGAATGGAACGGGAACAAGAAGATTCAGATGAAAATAATTGATTTGAAAACTTCGAAAACCGATTGATTTCTTATTATTAAGCGCAAAAACTTCTTTTTTGATTGTTTTTGGCATATTTACACACATACACCAGAATATCTCTATTCTGGAAAAACCGCCAAATGTTTGTGGACATTACCAAAAAAAGTGTTGCATCCTTTTTCGGATTTGTGGTATAATAATCTTGATAAAAATCTTTTTAAAATATAAATAAAACTTAACAAAAAAATTGGCCGGCTTGCTCAGGCAATCTGTCAATAAGACAAAAAATGAAGAAAATGAAAAATCTAATTAACTCGTTGGCGCTTTTGGCAATTCTGTCATTGGGCGCTTTTTCTGTCGCTGGCGCGCAGGAAGATTCAAGCGCCGATGAGGTAAATGGCAGCAATAATCCGGAAGATGCCATCGGGCTTCAATGGCCTGGGGACGAAGCGACCAATGGAGTGGATTGTTTCGATTATTATACCTTTCAGTCGGTCAATGTGAGCATTAATCCGGAAAATGAAATTTACAGACCGAATGAAAGCGTCAAATTCGTGGGGCATATTACGAATGAAAATGACTATCCGGTCATAGACGGAAATGTCTATGTGCGGATAAGCAGATATAATGAGAACTTCGATACGGAAGGCCATGACGTAGTCGATGAATTTTTTGCGATGGAAGACATATCTTTAAATAAAAACAGCAGTGAAGATTTTGATTTCACATGGGATATCCCTGAAAACATTTCAGGGGGCGCTTATAATGCCGACCTTTTCTTTTCTGTCGGAAAAAAATTCAACTTGGGCGGATTGCCTTTTTCAAACGAAGTCATAGCGGGGACGACGGCTTTTAACATAGAATCTGAAAACTCCAGCCAGATATATTTTAATAGAGACAAGACCATGATTGACGGTTCCAAATATATACATATCGGTTCATGGCCGAGGGTAGAGAGGAATGCTGATGTGGTTTTTTCGCAAACCTTGACTAATGATTTTGATGAAGATATAGAATCCAATATAACATTCGATACTTATTATTGGGACAGCTTGAATGAAAAAGACAAGATAAATTCAGAGACTATCTCAGTGAGTATTCCGGCTAATTCCGATAGAGAAATCAAATATACCATTTCCAATGCGGAGAGATCGGTATATTATCTGCAGACAGCCGCTATTTATAAAGACTCGAAATCAATCGTAAATACACGCTTTTCTGTAAATGATAGCGGTACTCCCCGCTTGAATTATCCGGCTATAACGAAATTTCCCTTGAAAAAAGGAGACAGTTTCACTCTTTTCTCATGCTTTCATAATACGGGCGGACCGAGCGCAGAGGGCTCGGTCGAGGTTAGATTGCTTGATAGCAAGGGGAACCTGATAAAAAGCGCTTCTTATGAGGGATTGATTCCTCCGGCTATGAGCGCGGTGAAAGAAGATATGACTGCTTCCGGCGATTATGAAGATCTTGTTTTGGAGGCTTTTATAAAAGATAAAAACGGAAAAACCATAGATGAATATTCGGTAAAATATTCTTGCGATAAGCTGGGAGTCTGTAAAGAAAATGTTGCAAAAAGTCAGATTAAAAATAAGTTAAGCAGTCTGGATAAACTGTTTTATGTTTTCTTGGCTATAGCCGTAGTATTTATATTGCTTATAATTATAAAAATCAAGCGAGGGGGGAAATTTATAGGGATGTTATTGTTCGCCCTTATTTTAGGAAGTGCTATCTTTTCCGCCAATCAGGCTTCGGCTGCTTCTGTCAATTCTTCCAAGGCTTATGATCATAGGTTTCATTTTAAAAGCACTCCCGTGTATATGAATATTGATGAAGGAACTGTGACTCTCCATAATATTGTAAATGGTGCTTCCAGCATAAGTTGTGGAGGCTCTACGACTTACACATATGCCCCGACGCTTGAATTTTCCACATCGGGAGGCGATTGGGACACTCCTTTTGGAAGATTCTGTGCTGACATCTACAATCCTGCATGTTTCGGATCCAATATAGTTACTCCCAATGCAGGCTCATCTCAGATAATATACTCGTCGCAAAACGGTCATTATGGCTATATTTATTGGACAGCGCAGATACCGACCGTGAGTTTAAGTTCCAGCAACACTTCCCTAGTAACCTGTAGCGGAATGACCTGTACGGCTCGACCGGGAGCGAGCGGAACGGCAAGCATAACTGCCAGTTTCGGAGGTTCCACTGCCAAGATATGGTCCGGAATCAGACTTTTTTATGATTCAGGGACAGTTCCGACAGAATTGGCAAATGGCTTATGGGGAATGCCGGCAAGGGTTCTAAACCGTTATTTTACTTCGCCAAGCGACAGAAATGTCGGTACCGCCAGCGGAGCGATCAGCACCAATTGGGAATCTTATCTTAATGGAAACGGAAAAAATACTTTAACCTTGGATGCCAAGTCGGTTTCGTGGAATCTTACAGTCGGAAGCTGTGCCGTGAACGGTTCTTGCGGAACGAATGATCAAACCTATGCCACAACAACAACCTCTTGGCCTTCGACATCGAGTACGGCTTTCTGCGCTACGGGAACCGCTCCTTCTTCTAACCCGTCTTTTCCAGCTATGGGATCAAGCGTTACATGGAATTGCGCAGGCCAAAACGGTGGAACATCTGTAAGCTGTACGGCTGAAAGAAAATTGAATGGGGCTTGCGGAACTCGATCGGATAATTATTCCGCTACGGCCGACCCTCCTTATCCTTATACGACAACCGCTTGGCCGACAGGGTCTTCTTATTGTGCCAGTGGGACAGCTAGCGCCTCCCCGTCTTTCCCGGCGGCCGGATACAATGTTTCTTGGACTTGCAACGGAGCTTATGGAGGGACAAATGCCAGTTGTTCCGCAAGCAGAGTCGCTATTCCGGCTCCCACACTCAATCTTTCCGCTACGCCTCTGAATATCGGTGCAGGAGCAAGTACGACTTTAGCCTGGACGCCGACCAACGTTTCCTCTTGTACCGCCAGCGGGGCATGGAGCGGAGCAAAATCAACCGCAGCAAACTCTACCGAGTCGGTCACTTTGAATAATTCCGGAAATTACACATTTACTCTCACTTGTGCAGGAATAAACGGAACGAATATAAGCAGAAGTATTACTGTTACAGTTTCAAGCTGTGGAAGCAATGCCCGGACTTATCCTTATTCGACAACAACATGGCCGTCGACGGACATTTCCGCCTTCTGTTCATCCGCAAGTCCTGCTATCAGCAGTATCCCGAGTTTTCCTGCCGAGGGCGGAACTGCGACTTGGCAGTGCGGATATGGAAACACCGGAACTGACTTTAATCCAGTCGTGGATTGTTCGGCGAGAAGAGAAGCCTATGTTCCAGCACCGACCGTTTCGCTTACGGCTAATCCGGAATCTATTGAAGCGGGGGGAAATTCCAATTTGACATGGACAACCGCCAATGCCAGTTCCTGCTGGGCATCAGAAGGAACTACAGGTTGGGAAGGTTGGAGGTCCAATACGGGAGGAACGTGGAACACGGGCACTTTGAATAATATTGGAGAGTATAGATATATGATCGAATGTTGGAATAGCAACGGAGATCTTGCTACAAGTCAGGCTACTCTTAGGGTAAATCCTGCTAATCCCTGCGGGAATGGAGTATTAGATCCAGGTGAAACATGTGATGACGGAAATACCATAGACGGGGATGGATGTAGCAGTACTTGTCAAACTGAATGTATTCTTGGCCAGAACTATGATTGCGCGTATTCTCCTACTGGACAAGCATGCGATGCAAGCAACTGCGGTACGACCATCACTACCAGTTATGCTAATTGTTATGATAGGTGTGATTCTACTACTACTGTTTCAAAAAGTCTCTGCGGAAGTTTATGCGTAGATCAAACTACAACTTGTCCGGCATGTCATACCTCAACAACCGAAGTCGGCGAGTGGACCGAAGTCAGATAGGGATTCGAGATAAAAACAAAAACCGAGAAAACAGCCCTGAAAAAGATAGGGGCTGTTTTTTTGTAAATAAAATTCGAGGAAATGCCGATTTGAAAAATAAATCGAATTAAGCTAATATTTAATAGATGTCAGATAAAATTATGCTAGACAGGCTTTTAAAATTAGATTGGGTGCTTAATATTTCCGCTTTTTTGCTTTTAGGTATAGGGCTCTTGGCTCTTTACAGCATTTCTTTGTCCGAAAAAGAAACCGGGGGTATAAATATTTTTTTCAGACAGGCCGTTTTCTCTTTGATGGGGCTATCCGTATTGATAATTTTTTCCTTCGTCGACTACAGGCATTTCAGATCCTACAGCACGATAATATATTTTTCTATGCTGGTTATATTACTTGCGGTTCTTGTTTTGGGATCCGTAGTCAGGGGGACGACGGGATGGATAAGTGTCGGCTCCGTAAGCGTTCAGCCGGTTGAGCTGGCCAAGATTTTTCTAATCCTATCTCTGGCCAGCTTCATAACGAAAAGCAAAGGAATCCTGAGCGAGGCTTCCAGATTGACAGTGGCTTTTGCATTAGGCGGAGCGGCTGTTTTTTTAGTCTTGATGCAACCGGATTTCGGAAGCGCCTTAGTCCTGATGATCATATTGCTGGCGATGGTTCTTCTCTCCGGAATAGGATGGAAATATTTGGCGGTAATGTTTTTTTTGGGAATGGCGTCGATAATCCTAGGGTGGTTCTTGCTTGCCGATTATCAGAAGGACAGGCTTATCAACTTTGTCGATCCTGGCAATGATCCCAAAGGAAGCGGATATAATGTGATCCAATCGGTGATTGCGGTAGGATCGGGAGGTATGAGCGGAAAAGGGCTGGGGCACGGCTCGCAATCCCAGCTTAATTTTTTGCCGGAAAATCATACCGATTTCATATATGCGGTTATCGTTGAAGAATTCGGGGTATGGGGTTCAGGGGCGATACTCTTTCTTTTTTTTATAATATTTTATAGAATGAAAAAAATTGCCGAAACTTCCATCGATAATTTCGGATATCTCATAGTCGTAGGAAGCATGGGGATGTTTTTTATCCAGATAATGATAAATGTGGGAATGAATATCGGAATAATGCCGGTAACCGGAATTCCGCTGATATTTTTGAGTTACGGAGGAAGTTCCCTGGTCTCATCCTTTATGATTTTGGGAATTCTTAATAATATTTATATTACGGGAAAATCGACGATCAAAGGAAAGGTCGATCCGGATTATGAATTCAATTGATTTTCGGTAAATTTTTATTTTGAGTATTGATTTTTAAACCAGTCTGTGTATAATAGCTATTATGAAAGGACAAGAGCGCGGCTTAAAACATTTGACCAAGTGTCCATTGTGCAAGGCGAAGTACAGCCATTCGCAAGCTTCTGTGTTGGAAGAAAATGAGATGAGGACGGTTTTTCATCTGACTTGCAGCAAGTGTAACAGCGCGGTTCTGGCTTTCGTTTCGAGCAGCCAGCAAGGTATAGTCAGCTTGGGAGTGGCGACCGATCTTACCGGCCAAGAAGCCAAAAAAATGATCAAGGAAAAGCCGGTGAGTCCCGAACAAGTTTTGAAGGTTTACGAATATTTTAACCCCCGCTCTTAAATGTTCAAATTTAAGTCGAGGGATATTTACCGGTAAATAAATTTTTTAAATAATTTGAAATTTGATTTACAGAAAGGATAATAGGAAATTTTTCTGTGGATGAGTTTCTTTTTTTGTTTATGCAAGATATAGTTTTGAAAGCAACTTCCAGGGATTTGGAAAAGAACAATCTGGAAGGCAATAGGAGCAAGGGATTGGTGCCGGCTGTTCTGTATGGCCAGAAGGCGGAAAATATGAATCTGTGGGTCGATTTGAAAAATTTTATGAAAGCTCACAAAAAAGCCGGAGAAAACACTATCATAGAGCTGGAGATCGATGACAAGAAGAAGGAAAATGTCCTTATTTATGATTTTCAAGAGGATACTTTGACGGGCGATCTGCTTCATGTAGATTTTTACAGAGTCGATATGTCCAAGAAAATCGAAGCCGAGATCCCTATCAATTTCGTAGGTGAATCTCCGGCAGTCAAAGAGCAGGGAGGAGTTTTAGTCAAAAATATTGACGAAATCGAAGTCAGATGCTTGCCCGGGGATATTCCCCAAAGCTTTGATGTCGATGTTTCCGTGTTAGCTACCTTCGAAGATCGCATAGCGGTCAAAGACTTAAAAGTTTCGGATAAGGTGGAGATAGATATTGATCCGGAAACGGTTATTGCGTTGGTGACTCCTCCGAGAAGCGAGGAAGAGATGGCCGCGCTTGATGAAAAGATTGAAGAAGATGTTTCTAAGGTTGAGGGAGTAGAAAAAGAAACCAAAGAAGAAGAAGGTGAAGAAGCGAAGGAAGGCGAGAAGCCGGCTGAGGAAAAATCTGAATAAGGAATTAAAAAAACTTCCGATAGGCGCCCCGTTCTTGCGGGGCGTTTTTTTATTCTTCTACGAAATTACCTGCCCGAAATGCTACGCATATCGTTGCAGGCGGGCAAATCCATTGCAAATATACGAATTAAGATTGACTGTTAAAATATATCTTTTCGAGAAATTTGATTTATGCTAAAATGAGTACTGATGAAAAATGAAATAAAAAAGAACACAATTTTATCCATAGCTTTTTTGCTATTGGTTGCCCTGGTGCCTTTTCAGATAAAAGGCGTTTTTTCAAATCAGAATTTCAGCTTGGTTCTTGCCGAAGAGGATGCAGATGCGGTCAAAGATGACATTAAGGATCTGGAAAAGAAGAAAGAAAAAGAGCTCGAAGCCCAGCAACGGTATGAAGGGGATGTCAATAGGCTTCAGGGAGCGGTTTATAGCACGCAAAAAGACATAGAGGCGACGGAATCCAAAATAGAAACTGCCGAGGAGACTATCAAAAGAAAAGAAAGAGAAGTGGAGATGTTGAATAAGAACATAGAACTGAAGAAATTGACGCTCAAAAAAATGGTTTGGGAAGTATATTATAATTCGGAGCAACCGCTCCTCTACCTTCTTTTGCGGGAAAACGGTCTTTTTGAGTCTATTACCAGCAAGGATAATTTTTTGACCCTGAAAAAAGACATTCTTTCGATAGTTGATGAAATAGAACAAGCCAAAGGAACGATAAAGAAAGAGCAGGAAGAACTGGAGAAGAATAAAGTAGAGCACGAAGAGCTTTTGTGGGTAAAAGAAGCGCAAAAGAACAATCTTGTGAGCGAAAAGCAGGTTTTTGAGAAGAAAGTGGAAGAAAAAAGGCTTACTGTGGCGGAAATCGACGCTAAAATTTCCAAACTGAGAAGCACCCTTTCCAGTTTCCTGGGCGAATCGTTTGATGCCAGCGATATCGTGGAGGCCATAGAGTTTGCCAGTAAAAAAACAGGAGTGCGCAAGGAGTTCCTGATGGCGATGCTCGATAAGGAGAGCGATCTGGGAAGATTTACGGGAGGGTGTACTTATAAAAATACAAGAATTAGAGATGAAAATCCTGATGATAAATCAGCTTTTAAGGATATATGTGAAGAGTTGGACTATGATTATAAAAAGATGAAGGTATCATGTGCTTTAAGTTATGGGTATGGAGGAGCAATGGGTATAGCTCAGTTTATGCCAACAACATGGAATGGTTATCGGGATAGAATTACCAGATACACTGGACATAATCCGCCTGATCCATGGGATCTAACAGACGGGGTGGTTGGAATGGCTATTAAGTTGGAGGATGCTGGCGGTGATAAGAAAAGCGGAGAATATAAGGCGGCAGCTATGTATTATTGTGGAGGAAATTGGAACAGAGATGTTTGTCATAATTATGCTAGCACTGTTATCAGCTGGTCAAGCGGGTATGATGATTATTTTTAACAACCCGCAAATTTACCTGTCCGAAATGCTACGCGTATTGTTGCAGGCGGGCAAATCCTTTACAAATCTACAAATTTTTTGGATCAAGGCCTCTCACTACTGATTTTTTATTGAGATAAGCATATTGCGCAGTTTAATTTTGTGTGGTATTTTTTATAAGCAACCCACGAATTTACAAATCCTTTACAAATTTACAAATTCTATCGTTAAAAAATAAATTCGTATATTTGCAGTTGGCTTGTAAACTAGCGGATTTTAATTATTTATTTTCTATAAAGAGTATGAAATACGAAAAAGAATTTCCCTTGTTCAAAACGAAAATGGAGGGGGTTAATGAAAAGTTCGATTTGTCAAAAACTGAAGATCGATCTAGATATTTTCAAGCCAAGGCCGGCGATGAAATAGGAAAATTGAAAAATTTTTTTGCTGATGGCAATACTTTCATCGCTTATCTGGTGGCCAAAAAATCTGCCGGAAAGGGAACTTATACCAAATTAATGAAAGAAATTTTCGGCGATGTGATAGAACATATTTCCGCCGGTGATGTTGTAAGAAACACTTACAAGATTTTTCAGGAAGACTTGCCCGAGAAAGAAGAAATTATGAAATATCTGCAGGAAAGATATCGAGGGTATATGTCCCTGGATGATGCCGTGGACGCTTTACTTGGAAAATCCCAGGATAAACTATTGCCTACGGAACTTATCCTGACTCTTATCGAAAGAGAGATTGACAAAGTTCCGAGAAAAACTCTGTTTATAGATGGATTGCCTAGAGATATGGATCAAATTTCCTACTCATTGTTTTTTAGAAATCTGATCAATTATAGGCAGGATCCGGATTTTTTTGTAGCCATTGATATCCCGGAATCCATAATTGATGAAAGAATGAAATATAGAGTGGTTTGTCCAATTTGCCAAACGCCAAGAAACACAAAATTATTCGCTACTCAGGATGTCGAATATGACGAAAAGGATAAGAAATTTTATCTGCTTTGCGATGAGCATAAAGTTCGCATGATTGGAAAAGAGGGAGATGAAGCCGGAATTGAAAGCATCAGGGAAAGGACGGACAGAGACCAAAATTTGATTGATAAGCTGTTTGCCATCCACGGAGTCCCCTTGATATTGTTAAGAAACGCCATTCCGGTTGATAAGGCCAAAGATTATGTGGATGACTATGAACTGACGCCTGCTTATTCTTACAAAGCTGGCAAAAACGGAAAGGTTGAAATAATAGAAAGCCCATGGACGGCTATGGATGACGAAGGTGTCGAAGTCAATTCTTTATTGGCGCCACCGGTCATCGTTTCTTTGATAAAAAGCCTGGTTAAGGAGTTGAAGCTGTAAATCCCGATGGAATATTGGAATGATTTACTATCGCTTTACATATATTTGCGAAGGCAGGATTTGATCCCGCCTTCTTTTTTCAGGTCAAACCCGTCTATCTTTTAAAAGGTTCGCGGTTATTTTTTTATGACGTAAGTACGTACATACTTACGTCCGCTTCTCTTATTGACTTATGCTCCATTTATATTTACGATAGATGATAGTTGAATACTTGAGGGAAGGAGGAAGCTGAAAAAAGGAGTGTAATATGGAAAGTGCAGACGGAAAAAGAGGGGGGATGGTTATGAAAAAACGTTTTTTCAGGATCAGGAAGAAAAGCGGAGAGAAGAGAGATATTCTTCTGGTAGAAGATTACTACATCAAAAGTCTTGTCGAAAGATTTTTTGAGCTATCTTCTTGCCCTGTTACTTTCCACTGAAAAATGTCATCCGAGGAAGCTGGAAACGGCCGGCTTCCTCAAAAATTTATCAAATCTGAAATTTTTTTATGAAAAATAGTTTACCCAACCATATTGCGATAATTCCGGACGGCAACCGGCGTTGGGCAAAAAAGAAAGGCCTGAAACCTTGGGATGGCCATGAGGAGGGGGCAAAGAAGATAGAAGAGCTTGCCAGGGCGGCGCTTAATATGAAGATAAGAAACATATCCTTTTGGGGATCATCCCTGGGGAATCTGGAAAGAAGGCCGCTTAAGGAAAAAAGGGCGCTTCTCGGAATTTATGAGAGGTATTTCAGGAAGCTTATCGACAGCAAGGAGGTCCATGATAATGAGGCAAGGATAAATGTGATCGGGCGCTGGAGAGAATATTTCCCGGAAAAACTGAAAAAAATATTGGAAGAAGGGATAGAAAGGACCAAAAATTACAAGAAGTTCACTTTGAATTTTTTCCTGGCTTATAGCGGAGACGATGAGATGCTGGAAGCGGTTAAAAAAATCGTTAATAAATTCAGAGAAGAAGCTGAGATAACCAGAAAGACCATAAAAGAAAATTTGATGACCAAGGATCTGCCGGCAGTAGATCTGCTCATAAGGACGGGCGGAGATCCTCATCTTTCAGCCGGATTTATGATGTGGGATATTGCGGACGCGCAGTTGTATTTTTCCGATGAATTTTTTCCTGAATTCGGCGCTGAAAGATTAAAAGAGGCCGTTGAAGATTATAAAAAAAGAGAAAGAAGGATGGGAAAATGATCGATTTGAAAAATTTGTGAATAAAAAAATAACAAACAATCATTTGACGCAAGGAGATCTCATTGCCATATTGCGTAATATGGCAATGAAGGGTTCCTCTGGGACTTGCTTATTAAATTAAAACAAAAATTATGCCATACAAAAAATTAACTTTTTTTCTCCTGATATTTTCGGCGATATTTTTTTCCGGAAAAGTTTTTGCGTCCCAGGAGAACGTGGATCTTTATCTTTTTTCGGCCGAGGGATGCGCTCATTGCCGGGACGAGAAAGTTTTTTTGGAAAAAATGGAAGATAAATACGAGAATATTTCCGTTTACGAGTTTGAAATAACCAAGAGCGAGAAAAATAGGAGGATATTCCAAGAGACGTTAGAAAAGCTGGGAACAAAAAGCAACGGGGTTCCTTTTACCGTGATAGGAGATAAATATTTTATAGGATTCGGCAGTGAAGAAACCACTGGAAAGCTTATAGAAGAAGCTATTTTGGATGAGATTTCCAATGGTAAAAACGGATTTCAGGATATGGGGAAAATAGATCTTCCGATTTTGGGGGAAGTTGATGCTAAAAAAATGTCCCTGCCGGTATTGACTGTCATTGTGGGAGGCTTGGACGGTTTTAATCCCTGCGCTATGTGGGTCTTGGTGTTTTTGATAGGTTTGCTTTTGGGAATGAAAGATAGAAAAAGAATGTGGATTTTCGGGAGCGCTTTTATAATTTCTTCTTCATTGGTCTATTTCCTCTTTATGTCAGCTTGGCTCAATCTTTTCTTATTTTTAGGCGTTATATTATGGGTAAGGCTGATTATTGCCGGAGTAGCTTTTTTTAGCGGGGGGTATTATTTGAGAGATTTCTACGTTAATAAAGAAGGGGAGTGTAAGGTTGAAGGAGGGGGAAAGAAGAAAAAAGTTTTTGAAAAACTGCGCGAAATAATCCATGAAAGGAATTTCTTTCTGGCTCTCGCCGGAATCATAATGCTGGCTTTTGCAGTCAATCTGGTGGAGCTTATCTGCTCGGCCGGACTTCCTGCCGTGTATACCCAGGTTCTGGCTCTTAGTAATTTGCCTGCCTGGCAGTATTACGCTTATATTTTTCTCTATGTCTTTTTCTTTATGCTAGATGACCTGGCGGTATTCGTACTGGCTATGATTACCTTGAAACATATAGGAATTTCCGGAAAATATAGCCGGTATTCCCGCTTGATAGGAGGAATCCTGATGCTGATTTTGGGATATCTTCTTATTTTTCATCCCCAATGGCTTATGTTCGGATAGATCTCCTTTGGCGGGTTTGCAAGCGTTTTTTAAAAATTATATAATTGTATAGAAGCAAGGCTTGATATTCTAATTTTTGTTAGGATTATCCAAATATGGAAGAAGGCGGAGAAAAAAAGAAAAAGAAAAAAAGAAAAATTATTATACCGATAATAATTCTTTTGAGTTTGTTTCTTATGGGAGCGGTTTTTATCCTCAAAAATGAAGGCGAAGATGAGCAGGCAGAAGATTTGACAATAGAGGAGAGCTCTGTAGGGGCGGTTTCCGAATCGCCTAAGGCTGGCGGAGAAATTTTTGAAGATTCTGAAGAGACTTCCGCAAAAGATTTATCGGGAATGTCTCAAAGCGAAAATTATAAGATAAATCAGATAAGATTCGGAGGAAGCGTGGCTTTGGCAGACGAGCAAGAGAGGGGGCTCGCTTTGGAATTGTCAGATATAAAAAGCGAGATGGTCATTTCCAGGGAAAATGAAGAGCCGAAATTTCTTTTGTCATGGAAAACCAATAAGGCATCCGTTTCAGAAGTGGTTTATGCAAAAGATGATGGAGGCGATATGAAAACCTTCAGGGAAAGCGACTATGGCCTTGAACATAGCGTTTCCTTGTCGGATATGGAGCTATCCACTATTTATATCTATAAAATAACCGCCAAAGACAGGTGGGGAAATGAAAAGGTTTCGGATTATTTCAGCATGTACACGGGAGAAAAAGACGCATCCATATTCGACTTAATAGTAAATTCGATCGAGGAAACTTTCTCTTGGGCGCTGAAAAAATAATTCTATTTTCCGGCATATTTTAAAAAAATGTTAAACCAGAAAATAAGTTATTTATAAAATTTGTTTCCGTTCTTGTATGAATTTCGAAATTTTTTAAATAGAATGCGTTTTGAGAGCAAATTTAAGGTTTAGAGGTTGACAAAAAAAAGATATCTGCTAGTATGGATAAGCATTATAGTATGTAGATTAAAATTAAATAAAATATAAGCAAATAGAGGTTTATTCTGGAATTCAAGCATTAGGAATGAAACGTTAATAAAAAATTAACTCCTCTATTTTTGTATTGGAGCATATAATAAAAAAATGACCCAGAACAAAGAATTAATAAAAGTTGAGGGAGTTGTGCTCGAAACTCTTCCCAGCACCACTTTCAAGGTAAGATTGGAAAACGGCCATGAAGTTTTGGCGCATATTTCGGGAAGAATGAGAGTGAACTACATAAAACTTCTTCCAGGAGATAAGGTGGAGATGGAGATGAGCCCTTATGATTTGACCAGAGGAAGGATAACCAAAAGACTGTAGCCTTTATGAAGTACGAATTTTAAGAATGTACGAATTAGGCGATAAATAATTTTAAGTTGGATTCTTATGATAATTTATATTGATTGGATAAATAAAGAATTACATAGCTTATGATATTCGTAATTTCGTATAAGTTCGTAATTCGTAGAGATTAACATGAAAGTAAGAACATCAGTTAAAAAAATGTGCGCCCGATGTAAGATTGTCAGGCGAAAAGGAAAAATATATGTCCTATGCGTTAATCCTAAGCATAAGCAAAGGCAGGGATAATTTTTTTGATTGATTATTTTTCATATGACTGGAGAAAAAAAGATCGTGAAAGAAGATATTAAAAAAGAGGCGGATTCCGTCAAGGAAGCGGAACTTCTTCAGGTTTCTTCCAAGGCGAGTAAATCAAAGAGAAGTATCTTTAAAGGGCAGGCTCACATTCAATGCACTTACAATAACACCATGATTACTGTAAGCGATATGAATGGGGCGGTTTTGGGATGGTCCAGCGCCGGACTCTTGGGATTTAAGGGAGCTAAAAAATCCACTCCCTATGCTGCTACGAGAGTAGCCGCCGATGTTTCTGAAAAAGTAAAAAAATATAATCTGAAAGAATTGATGATATTTATAAAAGGAGTGGGCGGAGGACGGGAGTCTTCTATAAGAGGTTTGGCCGGAGCCGGGTTTGATATTTCTTTGATAAAAGATATCACCCCGATTCCTCATAACGGTTGCAGAAGGAGAAAACCTCGCAGGGTGTAATAAAGTAGTAAGCGCAAAGTAGAAGGTAGGAAGCGGAATAGGCATAAAAATATAAAAAATATGCTTGACCCATACTACTTACTACTCGCTACATAAATATATGGCAAGAATAGTCGGAGTAAACATACCGGATGAAAAAAGAATGGAGATAGCTCTAACATATATTTTTGGCATTGGCAGAGCGTTGAGCGGAAAGATTTTATATAAGTTGAATATCGATAAAGACACTTTGGCCAAGGATCTCACAACAGAAGAGATCAACAATCTGAAAAACGAGATAGAAAAGAATTATAAAATTGAAGGAGAGCTGAAGCATGAAGTCAGAATGAACATAAGAAGGTTGAAGGAGATAGGATGCTATAGGGGCTTGAGGCACCAAAAGGGTCTTCCCGCAAGAGGACAAAGGACCAAAACCAACACCAGGACGGTGAGGGGAAATGTCCGAAAAACTATGGGAAGCGGGAAACGATCAGTTGAGAAGACGTAATATCCGAATTGGAATTCAAATTTTTTCATCTTAATTCATTCGAAAAAATTCGTATATAATTAGAACCAAAATTAGCATATGGCGACAGATTTAAATCCAAAATGCAAAAAATGCAGAAGAGCCGGAGAAAAACTTTTTCTCAAAGGAGAGCGTTGCAATACGCCCAAATGCGGAGTGATAAGGAAGGCTTATGCGCCCGGAATGCATGGAAGCAAGATGGGGAGGGCTTTGAGCGAATATGGAAAACAGCTTGAAATGAAACAGAGGATAAAGCGTATTTACGGCGTTATGGAAAGGCAGTTTAGAAAACATTTTGAGGAAGCTAGCAGAAAGCAGGGAGTAACCGGCAATCTTTTAATGATGCGTTTGGAGATGAGATTGGACAATGTCGTTTTTAGATTGGGACTGGCGGATTCAAGAAAAGCGGCCAGGCAGATCGTAGGCCATGGCTCCATTGTTCTGAATGGCAAGAAAGCCAGCATACCTTCGATGAAAGTTAAAATAGGGGATGTTTTGGGGATAAATGTTTCCAAAAAAGATAAAAGATATTTTCAGGAAAGAGCCAAGATGATGAAAAGAAGCAAAGATATTCCTTCTTGGATAGCGCTTGATCCTTCTAAAATTGAGGGAAGGATTCTTTCTGAACCTGATGTTGAAAGCATAGGAGTGAATGTTGATCCTCAGTTGGTAGTAGAATATTATTCGAGATAAAATATATATTAATTTATTTATATTTGATAGGCCTAAAATCTTCGGCCTATCAGTTGGATAACAAAAAAATATGCAATCAATAACCCTCCCTAAAAAATCTAAATTCATGGAAACCGGAGAAAACAGCGGAAAGTTTATCATAGAGGACTGTTATCCCGGATACGGAACAACCTTGGGGAATTCTCTTCGCAGAGTGATTCTTTCTTCTTTGGATGGAGCGGCGGTTACTGCCATAAAGATAAAAGGAGTTTCTCATGAATTTTCCACCATAGAGGGAATTTTAGAGGACGTGGTCCAGATAATTTTAAACGTCAAAAAAATAAGATTTAAATTTTTTGGAGAAGAACCGGTAAGACTCTCTCTTTCCTTTAAGGGAAAAGGGGAAATAACCGCTAAAGAAATAAAATGCACTTCCGATATTGAGGTGGTAAACAAAGATTTGATTATTGCTACCGCCACTTCCGCCAAATCTTCTTTGGATATGGAATTGGAAGTTGCTCGGGGATTGGGATATGTACCAGTTGATCAGCAGGAAAAAAGAGAAGAGATAGGATGGATAAATATAGATTCTATCTATACTCCCATTAAAAGAGTGAATTACGAGATTGAGAACATGCGAGTCGGGAAAAGAACCGATTTTGACAGGATCATATTGGAAATTGTTACAGACGGAAGCATTGATCCTAAGGAGGCTTTTGAAAAATCGGTCAAGATATTGGTTAAGCAGTTTTCGGTTTTATCGGAAGGAGTGGATGATTCCCTGGATGAGGGAGAAGATGAGCGAGCCGGAGAGTATGAGGCTATTTTAAATGAGGAAGAAGAAGCCGTGTCAGACGAAAGCGGATATGAGGACATTGAAGAATTGAGCGTAGAGGAATTAAAAGGACTTTCCACAAGGACGATCAACGCTTTGAAGGATAATAAGATTAAAAAAGTCAAAGGAATTATTAAATTAACCAATGAGGATCTTGAGCAATTAGAAGGTATGGGAGAGAAAGGGATAAAAGAGATTAAAAAATCTCTGGGCAGCCTAGGACTGATATTGAAGAATAAATAATCGAAAGATCCGAAGATGTTCCGATGTTGTTATGTGTTATGATTTCGTAAATATCGGAAGCGAATATTCGGAAAAATTATAACGATGCAACAGTCGGAACAGTTACAATAATATGAGGCATAAAAAAGAAGGGAAAAAATTAAGCAGGGAACCGAGACAAAGAAGGGCGCTTGCCAGCGGGCTTATATCCAATTTGATATTGAAAGAAAGGATAATCACTACCCAAGCCAAAGCAAAATATATAAAACCCAGGGTGGATAAATTTATTACCAAAATCAAGAAAGCGGGAACGGATGACCAGAAAAAAGTCGCGGCTATCAGGGATCTGAGGAAGAGCTTAAATGAAGAGTCTGTAAAAAAAATTTCCGGTGATTTTATCAATAAGTTCGAAGGAAGAAGCAGCGGATATACCCGGATAATAAAATTACCCGGCAGAAAAAGCGACGGAGCTGAAATGGCCGTTATAGAATTTGTATAAAACTAGAAATAAGGGTCTATAAAAATATGCGAAGAAAATATTATCATATAAGCGCTCAAGGAAAGGTTCTGGGCAGACTGGCCACTCAGTCAGCCAAGATTTTAAGCGGAAGAAACAAAGTCGAATTTACTCCCAATGTAGATGGAGGAGATTTTGTGATAGTTACCGATTCGGACGGAGTTATAGTAACCGGAAACAAAAGAAAAGGCAAAAAATATCAGAGCTATTCGGGCTATCCGGGAGGAATCAAAGAGATATCTTTTGAGGATCAGATGAAAAAAGATTCGACCAGAGTCGTATATTCGGCTGTGCGAGGGATGTTGCCCAAAAATAAGCTCAGAAGTAAAATGCTTAAAAGATTGATTATTTTCAAGAACAGTAACCACAATTATAAAATAGACCAGGAAATATAGGAAAATTTTTATGAATGAAGAAAAAATAAGCCGTAAAGCGGTGGAAAAAAAGAAAGATGCCAATAAGTCGGAAAAATATTTTTATGCTGTAGGAAGAAGAAAGACTTCTGTGGCGCAAGTCAGGATCTTTCCTGAAGATAAGGCTGGCGAAAGCAGCTGGTTCGTAAACAGCAGAAAAATGAAGGATTATTTTCCTGAAGAGAAGATGCAGTTATTGTTCCTGTCTCCCCTCAAGGAGGCCGGAATGATAGAAAACTTCAGAGTTTCTGTTGTCGTAAAGGGAGGAGGAACAACCGGTCAAGTCGAAGCTTCCAGGATGGGAATAGCCAGAGCGCTGGTTGAATTTGATGAAGAACTCCGCCCCGTGTTGAAGGCCAATGGATTTCTTAAAAGAGACGATAGAAGGGTTGAAAGAAAGAAGCCAGGGCTCAAGAAAGCAAGAAGGTCTCCTCAGTGGAGCAAGCGATAACCTTTTCAATCGCGGGAAATAAAAAATTTCGAGAAAATGTTTTATCTGATAAAAATTCGCCTTTTTCCCAAAATTATTGAAAATCTTGACTTTTAAAAGTAAAATAACTTTAGTTAAGGCAATTTTTCGTTTTATCTTGAAATAACAGGATCAAAGATTGCCATAAATATGATTTTATTCTAATATTTCAGTTAGCCGTTTCTAAGTTGGGTTAGAAACGGCTTTTGTTATGGATTAAATTGCAAAAAATGTCTCAGCCCTTTATACTGAATATATGCCTGATACTATGCTTAATACTTAATACACAAAAAAATGAGAGACGATATTAGGAAGACCAAGCTTGATAAGCTAGAAAACTTAAAAAATTTCGGGATGAATCCTTATCCGGAAAAAGCCCGAAGAACCCACACTAATAAGGAAGCTCTGGATAATTTTGATGACGTAAAGGAAGATATTTATTTGGCGGGCAGAGTAGCGTCTCTTCGCCCTATGGGAGGATCCTCATTCGTCCATATTGAAGACGGAACTGGCAAGATCCAATTATTCTTCAACAAGAAAAACATCGGTGATGATCGATACAAGCTTTTTGTCAAGAATATAGAATTGGGTGATTTTGTCCAAGTTAAAGGAAAGCTGTTCAAGACCAAGACCGGGGAAAAAACTTTGCAGGCGAACGAATGGAAAATTTTAAGCAAAACACTCGAATCTTTCCCGACCGAATATTTCGGTTTTAGAAACGAGGAAGAAAAATTTCGCAAAAGATATCTGGATCTGTTTTTTAACAGGGAAGAGAGGGAAATATTTGTGCGCCGGGCTAAATTTTGGAAAGCCATAAGAGATTTTATGGTAAGTAAGGGATTTCTCGAGGTGGAGACTCCTTATATTGAAACGACTACCGGAGGGGCGGAAGCGCGTCCTTTCGAAACCTTTCATAATGATTTTGATATCCCTGTTTATATGCGGATATGTGTAGGAGAATTATGGCAAAAAAGACTTATGGCAGCAGGATTCGAGAAAACCTTTGAAATCGGAAGAGCTTTCAGAAATGAGGGAACCAGTCCGGATCATTTGCAAGAATTCACCAATATGGAGTTTTACTGGGCTTATGCCGATTATAACGATGGCATGGAATTGGTTAGGGAGCTGTACCGATTTATCGCCGAGGAGGTTTATGGCAAAACGGAATTTGAAGCCAGAGGACATAAGTTTGATCTGGCTGATGAATGGAAAAAAATCGATTATACAGATGAAGTTAAAGAGCAGACCGGAATCAATATTTTGGAGGCTGATGAAAAGGAGCTTAAGAGTAGGCTTGATGAGCTGAAAGTCAAATATGACGGGGACAATAAAGAGAGATATGTAGATTCTCTTTGGAAATATTGTCGCAAAAATATAGCAGGGCCGGCCTTTTTGATAAATCATCCCGTTTTTATGTCCCCGCTGGCCAAAAGAAAAGAAGAATCTCCCGAGCAGGCCGGAAGATTCCAGGTTCTCATCGGTGGAGCGGAAGTAGGAAGCGGATATTCAGAGCTTAACGACCCGATTGATCAGAGAAAAAGATTCGAGGAGCAACAAAAACTTATTGATGCCGGGGATAAAGAGGCTATGATGCCAGATTGGGAATTTGTGGAAATGCTTGAATATGGAATGCCTCCGACCTGCGGATTCGGAGTGGGCGAAAGGCTCTTTGCTTTTTTGGAAAATAAGACCCTTCGTGAAGTGACGCTTTTCCCTTTAGTAAAGCCGAAAAAAGAGAAAAAGAATAGTCCAAAAAAGAAAATTCAAAAAGCGGACAAGAAGTAAAATTTCCTTCCGGACAGGGAGTGCAGACAGAATTATTCATAAAATTTATGCTTATCGATGACGTGACAATTAATGTCAGAGCGGGAAAGGGTGGCGAAGGCGCCAGCCTTTTTTCGCGCATTGCGATGAGCCGAGGCCCTTCCGGGGGAGACGGGGGAAAGGGCGGCAACATAATAATAAAGGGCGTTTCTGATATAGGGGCTCTTAGAAAATTTCGTAATAAAAAGGATATCAGGGCGGGAGATGGCAAAAATGGCAGTCAGAATATGCGTACGGGATCCGATGGAAAGGATGAGATCATATTTGTTCCGGCCGGAACAGTTGTTCACGATATGACGGATAAAAAAAAGAATGAGATTAAAGAGCCGGGAGAAGAAATAATAATTGCTCGAGGAGGCAAGGGGGGATTCGGTAATTTTCATTATCGTTCCGGCAGAAATACCAGTCCCGAAAGGGCTAACCCCGGGGAACCCGGAGAGTCCAAAAAAATTAGATTGGAACTTAAGCTTATCGCCGATGTAGGTTTTGTCGGATATCCTAATGTGGGGAAATCAACTCTTTTGAATGAACTGACAAACGCCTCCAGCAAGGTGGCTAATTATAAATTTACTACCCTGGAACCTTACTTGGGAGTTTATTATGAGCTTATTCTGGCCGATATCCCCGGAATAATAAAGGATGCTTCAAAAGGCAGAGGATTGGGGTATAAATTTTTACGGCATATCGAAAGAACAAAAACCATTTTCCATTTTGTCGCCGCCGATAGCAGCGATCCTTTGAAAGACTACGAAAGTATCAGAAAGGAATTGGGAAAATACAATCCAAATGTGCTAAAAAAGCCGGAGTGGATAATTGTGAGCCGTGCCGATGAAAAGTCTGAAGAAGAAGTCGAAAAAATAGTCAAAGAATTGAAGAAAAAAAACTCAAAAACGGTCTCTCTTTCTATCTTGGACGATAAGAGCCTTAAAGGAGTGAAAAATATTCTCAATAGTATCAAGGAAAATAAGTAATCCAAGCAATAAGAAATGTAAAATGAAAAAAATATTGATTGCGACAACCAATAAGAATAAGGCCGATCAATTCAAGAGAATTTTTAAGAGAGAAAAATTTTATCTTAAAACGACATTTTTGGTTGAAATGGGGATAAAGGATGATATCGAGGAGGATGGGAAAACATTGCTTGAGAATGCTGAAAAGAAGGCTGAATATTTCGGAGAAAAAACAGGCCTGCTTACTCTTGCCGATGACTTTGGATTTTTTGTATATCATATGGGTGGAAAACCCGGGATTCATGCCAAGAGATGGATGGAAGGAACTGATACTGATAGGTGCGATGAAATTTTGAAAAGACTTGACGGATTGCTGGAAAAAGATAGGGGAGCTCTCTATGCGGGAGTTATAGCGGTATATGATCCGAAAGTTAAGAAATTCTGGCATTTCAAGCTTGAAACTAGAGGAAAAGTCTCGAATAAATTTAAAGGAAAAAAAGCATTTGGATATGACCAAATATTTTCTCCTGATAAATTTCCAGATAAAACCTATTCGGAATTAAGCGATGAGGAGCTTGAGGCAGTAGAGCATAGGAGCAAAGGAGTGATGGAATTTTTAAAAATATATGGGAAAAAGTTGTAGCATGTAAGAAGGCAGGATAATTTTTAGGCAGGTGTTTAAAAAATTAATATTTTTTATAAAAAAAAGATTATTCGGATAGTTGATACGATAAAGCCCCGGTCGTTGCCGGGGCCTTATGATATAAGAAAAGTGCTTTTATTGTACGTTTAGTTTCGTATTCTAGAATTGAACGTTCGCTGAATATTTCTGCAGGTTTTTTAGTTGAGCGTCGTTTAGGTTTTTGGAAGCTGAAATAGCTTCTTGAATCAGGCTTTTAGAAAACTCAACGGATGTTCCGACATGTACCCTTCCCTGAAAGCCTACCTTTTTGCGCAGATAATCTTCAATGTAGATCTTGTGTTCGTTTGTAAGCGAAGAGTCCGGATTCTTTTCCAGATAATGGGCCAAAGCCCTCCTGGCCAAATGAGTCGTTCCGTCTCCCGCTTGAGCGCTTTCGATGAAAGAATTCTCTGTTTCTTGCGCTTCGGCGACAGGTTGCTTCTGAGTTACTGGAGCCTCTGGGGCTTCAGCCGGCATCCCGGTTTCTGGGACTGTTTCCGTATCTTCCGTCCCGGCCACTTCAGCGGATCCGGTTTCGTCAGCGGCAGCTGATTCCGTTATGTCGCCTTCTTCAGTTTCGCTGGAAGAAAGATCTTCAAGGATCTTTTCGATGTCGCTGCCTCTTTCCGCCACTTCGACGGATTCTTCTCCTCTTTTAGAATAGGAGTATATCGAGGAAGCGATCAATAAGACTATCAGAATGCTTACAATAATACGGATATTCTCTTGAGCCCATTCTTTTATCTTGTCCATAGTATTTTGGCCACTCGTTTCATTGTTAAATTCATCGTTCATTTTTTCACCTCTCTTTCTAGTGCTTGCCCTCAAAGAGAGCAAGGCTTATTTTTAATTTGTTAAGGTACCGCTTGCGTTGAAGACGGCAATTCTATTGCGGGACGCAATGACCGCAATCCATCTGTTTTTTAATTCTAAGGCAATAAAAGGGCTGAGTCAACTGGACAAATTTTATAAATATTTTATAATTTCTTTTTGCCTAAGTTGAAGATAAGAAGTCATATCGTTATTTTACAAACCCTTCTTTTTCCGGCCAGGTCTTTGTAAAATTTGACCTTGGCTTTCGGAAAATAATTTTTTATGATTTTTTCGAGCTTATTTTTTTGTTCGGGAGAAATTTCAAAGAAAATCGCAAATCGCAAATCGCAAATCGCAAATCTTTCAGATATCTGCTTCAGCAATTTTTCATAGTGAGCGAGGCCGTAATTTTCAGAATAAAGCGAGGATCCCGGTTCGTATTTACTTACATCTTTCGGGGAAGAAGCATATATTTTTTTTGAGAGATAAGGAAGATTGGCGGCGATGATTAGCTTATCGAGCTTTAGCTTCGTCAGCTTCTCAGTTAGCGGCGAAAGGAGACTGCCATGAATGAATTTTATGTTTCGTGCGACATTATGTCTTTTGGAATTTTTTCTAGCTATTTTTAAAGCCATTCTCGAAACATCGATTCCGTAAAGCTCATGATTATTATTTTTTGATTCCAATCGCTTTGCGATTGAGACAATGATATTCCCGCTTCCGGTACCTATGTCACAAATCGCGTATCGCGTATCGCTCAACTTTTTATTTTTCTTAGTTATCCCAGTATTTTCTTGTCCCTTGTCGCTTGTCGCTTGCTTCAGAACGAGATCCACGATCAATTCCGTTTCCGGCCGGGGAATGAGCGTGTGCTTGTTGACCTCAAAATCCAACCCATAAAATTCTTTGTGTCCCGTTATATATGCGATCGGCTCGTGTTTCATCCTTCTTTTTAAAAATGATCCAAGTTTTGCGTTTTGCGTTTTGCGAATCTCGTATTCAGGATGCGATAAAACAAACTCCCGCGGTTTTTTAATCGCATGAGAAATCAAAATCTCCAGGTCTAGTGGAGATAATTTTTCATAATATTTTTTTAAAATGTCGGATATTCTGCTCATAAAGATAGAATATTTTTCATGTTTTTATCTTTCTCGTACTCGATAAATAGTGAATGTTTAATGGCCGATATCATATGTTTTTTATGGCTTAACAGCCATCTTCCTCCTGATATCTTCTTCCTTGAGCGATTCGGTTATATCATCAAGTTCACCGTCAAGGATAACCTCTATATTGTTCCAAGATTGTTTTATCCTATGGTCGGTGATCCTGTCTTGGGGAAAATTATAAGTTCGGATCTTTTCGCTCCGGTCTCCGGTTCCGATCTGGCTTTTTCTTTGATCTCCAAGCTTTTTGGCTTCCTCTTCTTCCTTTATCTGGACCAAGCGAGAGCGTAAAACTTTCATAGCCTTATCCTTGTTCTTGTGCTGGGATTTTTCGTCCTGGCAGGAGACGATGAGGCCGGTAGGCAGGTGGGTTATGCGGACGGCGCTGTTAGTGGTGTTTACGCTTTGCCCTCCCGGACCGGATGAAGCGAAGGTATCGATGCGCAGATCTTTCTCATCGATCTTGATGTCGACTTCTTCAGCCTCCGGCAATACGGCGACGGTGGCGGTGGAAGTGTGGATCCGGCCGGATTTTTCTGTTTCAGGGATCCGTTGGACCCTATGCACTCCGGACTCATATTTCATTTTTGCATAAACATCTGTCCCGTTGATTTCGAATATGATTTCCTTAAATCCTCCTATTCCGGTCTGGTTCGAATTTAGGACGGAAATGGACCATCCGTTTTTTTCGGCAAATCGGCTATACATCCTGAAAAGATCTCCGGCGAAAAGTCCGGATTCGTCTCCTCCGGCTCCGGCTCGGATTTCCACGATTACATTTTTGCCGTCATTTGGATCTTTGGGTACCAGTTCCATTTCCAATTTTTTCCCCAGATCTTCCTTTTTCCTGGAAAGTTCGATATTTTCTTCCATAGCCATCCGCTTCATTTCCTCGTCAGTTTCGGTATTCATTATTTCGGCGTTACCTTTCATATCATGCTCCGCCTTCTCCAGTTCATTTATGATTACGATGATTTCCTCCAATTCCGCCTGTCTTTTGCCCAACTCGGCCATTTTTTTCGAATCGGAAACCAGCTCAGGCGAGCTGAGCTTTTCTTGTATTTCGGCGTATTCTTTTTTAACAGCTTCGATCCGCGATTTCATATTTATTATTTTAATATTATAAATTCTATATTTATAGAAGGATAAAGTCAATTGGAGCAATATTTCCGTTTACAAATAGTGAATTGTATCTTAAAATAGGTATTGATGTTTTTATTTTAAAATAATTTTTTATGATTTGGTTTTATACATCATTAAGCGTGCTGGTAGTGAGCCTGGTTTCTCTGGTGGGAATACTGACTTTTTCTCTCAAGGAAAAGGTTTTGGAGAAAATATTGATCTATCTGGTAAGTCTTTCGGTGGGAACTCTTCTCGGGGGCGCCTTTTTCCATCTTATTCCCGAGGCTTTTTCAGAAGACGGGTTGAGCGCATCCTTTTTGATACTTTTAGGGATATTGGTGTTTTTTATTTTGGAAAAAATCGTGCACTGGAGGCATTGCCACGAAGTGGCTTGCGACGAGCATCCCCATCCTTTTTCTTATATGATATTTGCGGGAGACACTCTCCATAATTTTATTGATGGAGCGATTATCGCTGCCAGTTTTATGGTAAGCATTCCATTGGGATTGGCCACAACAATAGCGGTCATCCTTCACGAAATCCCTCAGGAGATAGGAGATTTCGGCTCGCTGGTATACGCCGGCTTTTCCAGATCCAAGGCGTTAGCTTTTAATTTTATCAGCGCTTTGTCTGCTTTTGCGGGGGCTTTTATCGTTTTGATAATAGGAGAAAGATTTTTGCAGATGACCGAATATCTGATACCGATAACAGCCGGAGGATTCATCTATATTGCCATGGCAGATCTTATGCCGGAGATCCATAAGACGAAATCTGCAAATAAATCTTTGATCCAGTTGGCCTTTATTGTTCTGGGACTGGCTGCTATGGCAGCTATTCTCAGGTTAGAATAAAAAATATGCAAGAATCGAAAGATAAGATTAAAATACTCAAAGATAAAATCCCGCTCCTGCGGGACCGTCTTTGACTTTGAGCAGAAAAAACAAAAAATGAAAGAACTTGAAGATGAAGCTCAACAGCCGGATTTTTGGAAAGACCAGAAAGTCGCTTCTTTAAAAATGAGAGAACTGGAAAATTTAAAAGAAGTTGTAGAAAAACTGGAAAACCTGGAAAAGAAGATTGGCTATCTGGAGGAAATATCGGAAATTGCGGAAAGCCCGAAGGAAAAAAAAGAAATAAAAGAACAGGTGGATTCAGCGGAGAAGGAATCTGACCGATTGGAAGTCGATACTTTATTGGGAGGCAAATATGACCAAAGCGACGCTATTTTGTCGATACACGCGGGAGCGGGAGGCGTGGACGCCCAGGATTGGGCGGAAATGCTTCTTAGGATGTATATGCGCTGGGCGGAAGAAAAAAAATTCAAATTAAAAATACTGGATGAGTCCAGGGGAGGGGAAGCTGGGATAAAAAGCGCGACTATTGAAATAAGCGGACCGTATGCATACGGATATTTGAAGGGGGAGGCTGGAACGCATAGGCTAGTAAGACTGTCTCCTTTTAACTCTGATAATCTAAGGCAGACATCCTTCGCTTTGGCGGAAGTCTTGCCGGTGATCAAAGATTCAGAGGGAGAAAACGTAAATGAAAAAGATTTAAAAATAGATACTTTCAGGTCTTCCGGCGCAGGGGGGCAGAGTGTCAATACTACCGATAGCGCCGTAAGAATAACTCACATTCCGACAGGTATTGTCGTAACTTGCCAGAATGAGAGATCTCAATTGCAAAACAGGGAAAAGGCTTTGGAAATTCTTAATTCCAAACTGAGACAAAAGCAGGAGGAAGAAAGGCAGAAAGAAAAAAAAGAGCTGAGAGGCGAATATCGCAGCGCTGAATGGGGAAATCAGATAAGATCCTATGTTCTCCATCCCTATAAATTGGTCAAAGATCATAGGACGGAATATGAGGAAAGCGACGCGGAGAAAGTTTTAGGCGGAAAGCTGGACGGATTTATCCGGGCTTATTTGGAAAAATAATTATCTTTTTTAGATAAGATCAAGATCATTATATTTTTTTCTCGAATAAGAATAAGATTATAATTTGTTATTTGGCCTTAAAAGTATTATAATGTTAACAGCGAATTGATATTTGCTTCTGTTTTAAGATAACTATTAAATTCATTCTGTCAAACTTAAATCCAATGGGTTTGCCAGGATAAAAAAAGATGGATAACAATCAGAACCCCCGCATCTCCGTTGTAATTCCTACATATAACGAGGAAAAAAGAAAAGAGGCGATGGAGAAACACCTAAAATCTATAGGAGATCATTTTGATAGGCTGGGATTGTCTTACGAGATAGTCATAGCTCTTGACGGACCGACTGATAAGACTCCAGAGATGGTAAAGAGCCATCAGTCCAATCTTAAAAACATAGTTGTTATCGACAGGAAAGAAAATAAAGGAAAGGGATTTACGGTCAGAGAGGGAATGATGAAAGCTCGGGGGGAGATCCGTATTTTTACCGATATGGACGGCGCCACCCCGATAAATATGATTGACAGGTTTATTCCTAAATTCAAAGAGGGATTCGATATTGTTATCGGTTCAAGAGATTTGGAAGAATCCGACGTGAAGGTGAGCCAGCCCATATGGAAAGTTTTTTTGGGAAATACGGGGAATCTTTTGATCCAATTTATCGGCGGATTATGGGGGATGAAGGATACGCAATGCGGCTTCAAAGCTTTTACTAAAAAAGCGACGGAAGATATAATCCCCAGAACAACAGTGGATAGATGGGGTCTGGATTTCGAGTTGCTTATGATAGGGAAAAAAAGAGGATACAAGATTTCCGAAGTCCCAGTAGAGTGGATAGACAGCGGAGACAGTCTGGTGGGGATAAGCGGATATATAAGTACTTTCAGGGATTTGTTCAATGTCAGATGGAATATGATAAAGGGAGTTTATCAATTAGATAAATCTGTCGAGGAAATGAAAAAATAAAATTTTTTTATTGATGACGAGCTCGATCGTTACCAGGGATTTAAAATAAAAAACAAATAAAAAACAAATAAATGAAAATAGAAGTTTCCCAGGAAGAGAAAGATAGGGATAAAAAAAAGGAAAAAAAGCCTCTTTTGAAAAAAATATACGCTGATTCCGAATTGAGGCAGGATATAGTAACCGGGGATTGGGTGGTTATCGCTACTGGTAGAGCCAAGAGACCGGAGGATTTTTCCAAGAATGAATATAGCACCAACAGTTTGGATAATGACACAGAAAACTGTCTTTTTTGCTATCCTGCAAAAAGCAAGCAAGAAAAAGACACTCTTATCTACAGCAGAGAGGATGGGGAATGGACTTTGAGAGTTTTCCCGAACAAGTATCCGGCTTTTTCTCGAGGGAGAGTTCACAAGCCTGTTGGTGAAGGTCCTTATTTTGCAATGACGGGATCCGGTTATCACGAAGTTATAGTGACCAGGGATCATTTCAAGCACTTTCCCGACTTGACAGACATAGAGGTAGCGGAGGTTTTCGACGCTTACCAGGACAGATATCTGAGTTTGATGAATAAAAAAAGCGTTAATTATATAACCATTTTCCATAATTACGGAAAAGAAGCCGGAGCCTCAATCGCTCATCCGCATTCACAATTGATGGCCATACCAGTTATCTCTCCTTATATAAGACAGGAAATTAACGGTGCTGAAATTTACTATAAGAGTAACAAGAGATGCGTTTATTGTACGATAGCGGATTACGAAAGCAAAAATAAATCCAGAATCGTTTTCGAGAATGATAAATTTATCGCTTTCTGCCCCTTTTCTAGCCGTATCGCATTTGAAATCTGGGTTATGCCTAAAAATCATGAACCTTATTTTGAAAGAATAACCGAGGAAGACAAACTTTCTTTGGCGGAAGTTTTCAGAAAAGCTCTTCTAGCCATAAAAAATACGGTTAACAATCCTCCTTACAATTTCTATATCCATACCTCTCCTTGCGATGGAAAAGACTACCGTCATTACCATTGGCATATAGAGATTTTGCCCCATACCTCTACTTGGGCGGGATTCGAATTGGAAACAGGAATAGAAATCTCCATAATAGAACCGGAAAAAGCAGCAGAAGCTCTGAGAAAAAATTTAAACTAGAATTTTTTAAATAAAAAATATTTTGAGATGTCGGTTTTGATGAATAAAGCCGAAATCTTTAAAAAAATATGAAGATACATAAAGATAAAATAGACTTGGAGAGCAAGACGCAGATTGATTTTATGGACATCACGGACAAAGTTGCCGAAATAATCGATAATTCCGGAATAAGAGAAGGCCAAGTGACGGTATTCTGCCCTCATACTACGATGGGTTTGGCCATCAACCACAATGAATCAATACTGCTCCAGGACTTTATGAGGATACTTTATAAATTGGTTCCGGTCGAAGATCAATATTCTCATGATTTGTTCGAACTGAGAAGCGGAGGAAAAGGATCAGACGGAAGAAGCAACGGCCATTCCCATTCAAAATCCATTTTGATGGGCTCAAGCGAGACAATACCCATAACCAGAGGAAAAATGATGTTGGGCGGGAAGCAAAGCATTTTTGCCGTTGAGTTCGACGGGAGCAGAAAGAGGGATGTCATGATACAAGTTATGGGAGAATAATAACAATTCTTAATTTATCCAATCAATGAACAGGTTAACCAATAATTTGATGAGAAACGGTTACCTGAAGTCGGATTATGTAATAGAGGCGTTCGCTAATGTAAACAGGATAGAGTTCGTCCCTCGCGATTTGGAGCTTCAGGCCGATATAGACATGCCTCTGCCCATAGGCTATGGACAGACTATTTCTCAGCCGACCACCGTGGCTATAATGCTGGAGCTTTTGGATCCGCGTCCGGGCCAGAAGATATTGGATGTCGGAAGCGGATCAGGTTGGACGACCGCTCTCCTTTCTTATATAGTAGGCGAGAAAGGCAAAGTGATTGCCCTGGAAAGAATAAAGGATCTTTGCGATTGGGGAAGGAAAAATGTCGACAAGATGGGATTTGTAAGGCGGGGAATAGCGGAATTTTATAACCTAGACGGAAGCGAAGGCCATAAAGCGCGTTCTCCTTACGACAGAATTCTGGCCTCCGCCGCTGCCAATGAAGTTCCTCAATCACTCAAGGATCAGCTTAAAATAGGAGGCAAGCTGGTTATGCCGGTAAGGAATTATCTTTATTATGCAGAAAAAAAAGGAGAAAAAGAATTTTATGAAGAAAAATACCCGGGCTTTGCTTTCGTGCCTTTGGTAAAAAAATCAAATAATTAAAAACCAAACCGATATAAATTAGCACTCTGGATGGGGGATTGCTAATTTTTTAATTTTGGTGTAAGATATTTCCGTAAGTCAAAAGGAAAATTTATATTTTTTGCAAAAAGATGAAAATCGATATTAATTTCAATTTTATTTTTATGCGCAATCCGCTTGCTCTTGAAGCTTTTTGCGCTGAGTTATAAGATGGCTGATTACTATAAGATTCTGGGAGTCGATAAAAGCGCCTCCGATGATGAAATAAAAAAAGCTTACAGAAAATTGGCGCACAAATATCATCCGGACAAGAAAGGAGGAGACGAGAATAAGTTTAAAGAAATAAACGAAGCCTATCAGGTCTTATCAGACAAGACTAAGCGCTCGCAATATGATCAATTTGGCCAGACTTTTGAAGGAGCTGGGGGATTTAATAAAGGCGGTTTCGGAGGGTTTTCGGGATTTGGAGGGCAATGGGACTTTTCCGGGTTTTCAGGACAATCGGAACCCGGAGGTTGGGAGGATATATTCTCCGATATTTTCGGGGGATCCGGAAGGGGGTTCGGAGAAAAAAGAGGAGGCGATATACAAGTTGACATAGAGATTCCTTTCGAAGAAATGATAAAAGGAACCCAAAAAACCATAAAACTTTACAAAAATTCAAGATGCAGTGTTTGCAACGGATCGGGAGGAGAGCCTGGCGCCAAAGAAGAAAATTGTAAAGCTTGCGGAGGAACCGGAAGGATAAGAAAGACAGTAAGAAGCATATTCGGAGCTATTTCTCAGGAAAGCGTGTGCAAAGATTGCCAAGGGAAGGGAAAAGTTTTTTCCCAAAAATGCAAAGTTTGCGAAGGTTCGGGAACCGTCAAGGAAGAGAAAAATATCCCCATAGATATTCCGGCGGGCATACAAGACGGCCAGACGATTTCTATCCAGGGTGAAGGAGAGGCAGGGCGTTATGGCGCTCCCAGCGGAGATCTGTATGTAAATATTCGCATCATTCCGCACAAAAAATTTGTCCGGAAGGGAGATGATATATTTTCTGAAGAAACGATAAAATTTTTTCAAGCTGCTCTGGGAGACCATATAGAAGTGGAGACCGTAGAAGGAAAAGTTTCCATGAAAGTTCCGGCAGGAACGCAGTCGGGAGAGATTTTTAGGATCCGTTCCAAAGGGGTGCCCCATCTCAGGGGCGGAGGCAGAGGGCATCATATGGTTAAGATTATCGTAGAAATTCCTAAAAAATTAAGCGGAAAAGAAAAAGAGCTGATCCAGCAGCTCAAAAATTTGGGATAACTGCGCGTTTGATCCATCTTCGCTTGCAGTGCGGGCGGATGGCGGATGCGCCGATGAATAGCAGCAAAAAATAAAAAATTTTTAAATTTCAGCGGATTTGAAAACAATCTTGTAATTTTTTTAAGAAATGATTTTTTGGAAAAAAGAAGGCGCTAAAATAGGGAAAATCGGAGAAAGAGAAGCAAAAAATTTCTTAAAGAAGAAAGGATTTAAAATCGTAGATGTCAATTTTCAAAATACCCGGGGCCGGAAAGCGGGAGAAATCGACATAGTGGCTCGCAAAGAAAACGAAATCATTTTTGTCGAAGTCAAATCCAGACTGACGGAGGATAGGGAAAGTCTTCCTGAAGAAAATATAACTTTCAAAAAACTCAAAAGCCTGCAGAGGATAGCCCGGATCTATCTTAAAGAAAAAAATATGGCTGATGCGTCTTATCATTTCGATGCGGTTTCCGTCCTGATTTCTCCGGAGAGCAAAAAGGTTGTGAAGATATATCATTTGGAAAATATATTCATATAAGAAGAAGCTTTTTGATTTTGGAAAATAGAGGCTTCTGTAGAGGCCTCTATAGAAGCCTCTATTGACTTTCCGGCTTTCGAGATGTATATTTGCAAGTCAACGAGGATAGTTTTTTAAAATTTTTTTAAGGAGGGCGCTGATGAGTAATTTTTTATTAACAGCAACGGTATCTTTGATCTTTCTTTTTATTTATCAGCCGGCCATATCGGCCGAGTATCAAGTGGAAAAAGGGGACGTGATGGGCAGCATCTCCGAAAAAACCAAGCAGTCCATAGAATGTCTCTGCTATGCCAACGGCATAGATCTTGAGACTCTCAAGATTAAAGCCGGGCAGACAATCATCTATCCGAACGAAGATGACTTTATCGAGGCGGAGAAATTCGTTTTTGAGCATATTCTCGGGATGGCTCCCGATCATCCGGATTATAAGTATTTTCTAAAAATTCACGGATATCTGAAAATTAGAAAGCTTAAATGCGCGGATGATCAGGAAGGCATTTCCCTGGACGAGGCGGTAGCCTTAGCCGAGGCTAGAAGGGCGCTGACATTGAATTGATCGGTTCTTTAAGGAGTTTTAACGGTGATGAGCGAAAGCTTGTCGCCGTTTTTTAAATTAAAAAAGCAAGAGTTCCGGCCTTGCGAAAATCCTGCCTTTTGATCTTTTCCTCCTTTCCTTTTTATAATTTTTTCCCGCAATCCCGGCAATGTTTGTTGCCGTAAGACTTGTAGCGGTCGTGGTCTCCCACCGAGCACTTCGGAGAATCGTTCTTCTCTGAGTTTTCACGCGGCTTTCCGCATTCCTTGCAGAACCTTGAATCTTTCTCTTCTTCTCCAAGCATCGCTTTCCTCCCAGTTGATAAGTATCGGATTTCGATATAGTATTGTAAGCAGATAAAGAAGTCAATAATGTAATTTTTATGAAAAAATATTTTTATATAACAACGACCCTTCCCTACGTGAATGATAAGCCTCATATCGGTTTTGCCAGCGAGATCGTTTTGGCCGACGCGCGGGCGCGTTTTGAGGGGTCTTTGGGAAAGGAAGTAGTTTTTAATACCGGAACGGACGAGCATGGAGCAAAGATCTGGCAGAAAGCTCGAGAAGAAGCAAGAGACGTTCAGGAATATGTGGATGAATACGCAGCTAAATTTGACGAGCTTAAAAAAATGTTGAATTTAAGCTATACAAATTTTATCAGGACGACTGACGAGAAGCATTTGAGGGCGGTCCGGGAAATGTGGAAAAGAGTAGATCAAAACGGATATATTTATAAGAAGAAATACAAGATAAAATATTGCATAGGTTGTGAATTGGAAAAGACCGATAGCGAACTTATCGACGGTTGTTGCCCGCTTCATCCGGGGAAAGAATTGGAAATCATCGAAGAAGAGAATTATTTTTTCAAATTCAGCGCATTTCAAGAAAAACTTTTGGAGCTATACAAAGATAATCCAGATTTTGTAATCCCCCAAAAGAGGCTCAACGAAATAAGCTCTTTTGTGGAACGCGGGCTGGAAGATTTTTCCGTTTCAAGGCTCAAAGAAAAAATGCCTTGGGGCGTGCCGGTTCCGGGGGACGACAGCCAAGTGATGTATGTCTGGTTCGATGCCCTGACCAATTATATTTCCACTCTCGGCTGGCCGGATGACAAAGAGAATTTCGAGAAATTTTGGGGAACCGAAGAAAACCCGAATGCCGTCCAAATCGCGGGAAAAGACAATCTCCGCCAGCAGTCGGCTATGTGGCAAGCGATGCTTATAGCCGCTGATTTGCCTACAAGTAAGCAGGTGTTTATTAATGGATTTATAGGGGTAGATGGGCAGAAGATGAGCAAGTCCCTAGGGAATGTGATTTCCCCAAAAGAAATGGTGGCAAAATTCGGAGTGGACGGAACAAGATATCTTCTTCTTACCAAGGGGACATTCGGAGAAGATAGTGATATCTCTTGGGAAAAGTTAACCGGTAAATACAATTCAGACTTGGCTAACGGTTTGGGGAATTTGGTTTCGAGAGTTATTGTGCTTTCTGGAGATTTGGATTTTAAAACTTCTGGATCCGACTCTGTTTTTTCTGAGGAAGATGTGAAAATGATGAATAAGATGAACATGGATAAGATTTTAGATAATATCTGGAATATTGTGCGTGAAGATAATAAATATATTGAAGACAGAAAACCTTGGGAGCTAAAGAAAGAAAATCAAGAAGAATTTGAAAAAGTAATGAAAAAACTTGTCTCAGATCTCTATCATATATCTCAACTCTTAACACCTTTCATGCCGGAGACTTCTGAGAAAATTAAAAAAGCTCTTGAGACAAAAGAAAGAGTTATTTTATTTGAAAAGATAAGATGAATAAAATAGTTTCCAATCTGATCCTGATTTATGATGATAAAAAAATTCTTTTGGGAATGAAAAAGCGGGGATTTGACGAGGGTAAATGGAATGGATTTGGCGGAAAACCTCGTGAAAATGAGACTATAAAAAAAGCAGCAGTGAGAGAGCTTAAAGAAGAAGCTTTTATTGATTTGAAAAATCTCGAAATCTTAAAAGAGAGAGGAATTATCAATTTTCACTTTGAAGGTAATGATGAGATTCAAGAAGTTCATTTCCTATCTGTTTCCAGCGATGATATTATCGGAGAACCTCAGGAAACGGAAGAGATGCTTCCCAAATGGTTTGCGCATAGCGAAATTCCTTTCGGAAAAATGTGGGTAGATGACCCACATTGGATGCCACACTTACTGAAAGGTAAAAATTTATCCGGAGAGTTTTATTTTAATGAGGATGGAAGTGCTATTTTAGAAAGTAAGTTGGAAGTTAAATGAAAACTCTCTTGAATTATTTTTCAAGAGAGTTTCTTTTCGGGTCTACCAAAATATTATTATGGAAGCCGGCGAGTCGCTTTCTTTCCATTTTTCTTTAAAGCCTTCGAGGAACTCATCCTTTATTAGTTGGAAAGAAGATGCAACAAGTAAAACAGCTCCCCCAAGTTTATTTTTGTCACAGCCTTTTCTCGTTTTCAGTATTGTGTCAGCCAGTCTATGACCCTCCTCTACTGTATGTCCTCCAGTCAGGCCAGATAAGGTACCCCGGAAATCGAAGAGGCCATTTGGAGAACTAATTTTAATTTCTTCTTTTTTGGCCATCCTCAGCCACAAGTTTGTATCAGGGACAATTTTTCTTCCTTTAACAATATAGAAGAGTTACCGATTTTTGTGGTTTTTGGAAGAATTTGCATATAAACTTTAAAGCAATTCAAAAAAATTTCCCCTGAACTATCCTCAATTTGAATAATATTCACCTGGTTCTCCATAATAGACCTCCTTTTTTTGATCTGCGGCTTTGTTTTGTGTAATATTAATTTATAACAAAGAACAATGAATAATAATAAATAATTTCCATAAAGTCAAGACGATGTTTGATTCACACGCTCATGTAAATTTCAAGGCCTTTAAAGATGATGGAGACGATGTTATAAAGAGGTCTTTAGAAAGCAATACCTTTATAATTAACGTTGGCTCACAGTACAGTACAAGCCAGCGAGCTGTTGAATATGCTCAAAAATTTGAAACTGGAGTGTGGGCGGCCGTAGGGATTCATCCGATTCATATAAAAGTTAAAAGTGAAAAGTTAAAAGTCGAAAGTTCCACCCCCTCTCAATCTCCCCCTCAGGGAAGGGGAGAAGTTTATTTTGAAGAATTTGATTATGGTGAATACAAAAAATTAGCGGAAAATGAAAAAGTAGTGGCGATTGGAGAAGTCGGGCTGGATTATCATCACTTTGACGGGGTAACCGGAATTTCAGAAATAAAAGAAAAACAGAAGAAAGTTTTAAAAGAATTTATCAAGCTTGCTAATGAAGTGAAAAAACCAATGGCTATTCACTGCTGGGATGCTTATGATGATTTATTTGAAATACTAAGAAAGAATCCAATTGAAAAAAGAGGGGTGGTGCACAGTTTTATTGGAAGCTGGAAGACGGCGCAGAAATTTATTGAAATGGGATACAAAATCGGACTCAATGGAATAATCACCTATTCGGAATCTTATGATAAGCTTATCCGAAATATTGACTTGAAAGATGTCTTGATCGAGACTGACTGTCCGTATCTCAATCCCAAACCTCTGCCAAGAGAAGATAGAAATGAACCGATAAATGTAAAGTATGTCGCCCGAAAAATTTCTGAAGTAAAAGGGATTGAGATTGATGAAGTTGAAAGAATTACAGCCGAAAATGCCAAAAAATTATTCAAAATAAGATGAAAAATGACCGGATCAAGAGTCAGAAGTATCCTGAGAGACATTGCCATTTTTAATTTTATTGACATTATCATTTTCTTGTTCTAAAATGGAATATGTTTAGAGAAAATTTGAAATCAGAGGATTTTAAAAAAAAGGAAGAAAAGAAGCAAATTAACAGCCAGTGGTCTGTTTTTTCTTTGGCAATGGAGTTGGGCTATTTAATTGCTATTCCTTTGGTTGCGACGGCGTTGCTAGGAAGATTTTTGGACAAAAAATTCGATTCTTCACCCTTGTTTTTATTGGCTGGAGTTTGCATAGCGATTATCTTGACAACATACTTAGTTTACAAAAAAACCATTTCGGTTCTTAACGACGAATAACGGAATAAAGTTGGGCAATTACAATCAAATGGAAATTTCACTGGTTCCAGAATTAATAACTAATTTTGCAGGTTTCCCCGTCACAAACTCTGTTTTGGTGACTGCCATAGTGAGTATTTTGATTATCTCAATTTCGCTTTTTATCAAAAAAAATATTTCAATGATACCTAAGGGCTTTCAGAATATAATCGAATATGTTCTGGAGGCTCTTTTAAATTTAGTCGATAGCGTTACTGGAGACAAAAATCAGACAAAAAAAATTTTTCCTCTTGTGGCTACCATATTTATTTTTGTAATTATTTCAAATTGGATCGGACTGATTCCGGCTCTTATACCGGGAGGAACAATAGGCGTCAATCAGATCTATAACGGAGAAAGAATCCTGGTGCCTTTCATAAGGAGCGATAGCGCCGATCTTAATATGACTCTCGCCCTGGCTCTCATTGCCGTAGCTAGCGCTCAATTTATGGGAGCTACAGTGTTGGGCATAAAAAAATATGCCGGAAAATTTTTAGTCAGTCCTCTCAAAAAGCCCTATTTCATAGGAACATTTGTGGGGATTTTGGAGATTATATCTGAATTTGCCAAGATAATCTCATTTTCTTTTCGTCTTTTCGGAAATGTTTTTGCGGGAGAAGTCCTTTTGACGGTTATGTTAATGCTCGTTCCGTATATACTCCCGTTGCCTTTCATATTTCTGGAGATTTTTGTGGGATTTATCCAAGCGCTTGTTTTTGCTATGCTTACTCTGGTTTTCATGAAGATGGCGACGGAAGAAGCGCATTAGGATTGATCATTAACCATTGATCATTAATCAATGTCGAATGTCTAATGATTAATGCTCAATGTTTAATATTTAATTAAATTAAGTTACAGTTGGCTAATTCACATTTCCTGTGGATTAGAAACTGTCAACCAAAAACTAATTTATGGCAGTTGAAGAAACAAAAGCAGTTGTCGAGGGAGCCCTTAACAATGTCGAATCCGCCAAAGCTCTGGGAGCGGCTTTAGCGATGGGGCTTGGCGCTATCGGTCCCGGAATCGGAATCGGAATTTTGGCCGCCAAGGCGCTTGAAGCAATCGGGAGAAATCCGGAAGCTGCTTCAAAGATCCAGACTATAATGATTCTAGCCATCGCTTTTACCGAAGCTATCGCTATATATGCGCTGGTGATCGCCTTGATCATAAAATTCGTATAGATTTTTTCAGCTTACGGCTTGACGACCGGATACAGTTAATGATTCTGATTAATAAAATTAATCATTAATCATTAACCATTGATCATTATCATTTTTCGCTTAGTGCTCAATGTTTAATGTTTAATAAAAAACAATGGAATTACTAGAAAATTTAGGGATAAATGGAAAAATATTATTGGCTCAGGTGGTGAACTTCTTCATTTTATTCTGGATCCTAAAAAAATTTGCCTATAAGCCCGTTTTAAATTTACTGGAGGAAAGAAGCAAAAAAATTGAAAAAGGACTTAAAGATGCGGAGGTTGCCCGGAAGAAACTTGAAGAAACCGAAATTGAAAGTAAAAAAATATTGTCTGATGCCAGAAAACATTCTCGAGAAATAATAAAAGAAGCTGAAATTCGGGCGGAAACCAGCAAAAGGGAAATCGCCGAAGAGACAAAGCATAAAGTCGATAAGATGATTTCTGATGCGAAGAAAAAGATAGAAGAAGAGAAGGACAAGATGGTGGTGGAAGTCAAAAATGAGGTTGCCGACCTAGTGTCTCTGGCTACGGAAAAAGTGCTGGAAAAAAAAGCGGATAGCGAGGATGATAAAAAAATTATTAAAAAAGTTATTGAAAATTAAGCATTAAACATTAATCGTTGAGAATATCGATTAATGATCAATGATTGATAAATAATGTCATGCGCATCAGCGCCAAGCAATATTCCAAAGCTCTGTATGATCTCACTAAGGGCAAGGATGAAAAGGAATTAGATTCCATTGTTTTTAATTTTGCAAGCGAGCTGAGAAGAAGGAGAAAGCTCAATTTATCGGATGATATAATGAAGATTTTTTCTGAAATTTATAACAAGGAGAACAGAATTATGGAAGCGGAAATCGTGAGCGCCAGGGAAATCGGCAATGAACAAATGATTGGAATAAAAAACTTCCTGAAGAACAAATATGGCGCCGATAAAGTCATATTGGATCCAAAAATTGATAAAAATATAAAAGGAGGGATAATAATCAGAATGGGAGAGGATATAATTGACGGAAGTATTTTAAAAAAAATGAAGAAGCTTAATAATTTATTAAAAAATAATGTTTAAATTTATATGTCGATAGCCGGCGACTGCCCGCCTATCGGCGGCAGCCGGTTGCTTAAAATTAAAATTATGAATAAAGATTATATCGTTGAAAAATTAAAAAAGCAGATTGAAAGTTTTAAAGGAGAAATCAGAACGGAGAAAATAGGAAGGGTGATAGAGGTGGGAGATGGCGTAGCCAGAATCGAAGGCCTTAGTGAAGCTATGGCTTCGGAGATGATTGAATTTTCAAATGGAACCATGGGAGTGGCTCTCAATCTGGAGGAAGATCAGGCGGGTGCTATTATTCTGGGAGGATCCAAAGGAATCAAGGAGGGAGATGAGGTAAGGTCTGCGGGAAAAATCCTTTCTGTTCCTGTGACTGAAAAAATTATCGGAAGAGTCATAAATCCTTTGGGGCAAGCTATAGATGGAAAAGAGGAAATCAAGTCAGAAAAATATTATCCTATTGAAAAGATCGCTCCGGGAGTTATCGAACGGAGGTCGGTCCACCAGCCGGTTCAGACCGGAATCAAGGCTATTGATTCAATGATACCCATCGGAAGAGGACAAAGAGAGTTGATAATAGGAGACAGGCAGACCGGAAAAACCGCTATCGCGATTGACGCGATAATCAATCAGGCCGGACAGGATATGATTTGTATTTATGTGGCGATTGGCCAGAAAGAATCCAGAGTGGCGAGAATCGTGGCCGAATTGGAAAAAAGAGGCGCTATGGAATATACGACTGTAATTGTTGCTGGCGCTTCCGATCCGGCGGCATTTTCTTTTATCGCTCCTTATTCTGGAGTCGCAATCGGGGAATATTTCATGGATCAGGGAAAAGATGTTTTAATCGTTTATGATGATCTTAGTAAGCATGCTTGGGCATATCGCCAGATTTCTTTGATTTTAAAACGTCCGCCGGGACGCGAGGCTTATCCGGGAGACGTTTTTTATTTACACTCAAGGCTTTTGGAGAGAAGCGCCAAATTGAACGAAGATCATGGAGGAGGATCGATAACTGCGCTTCCGATTATTGAAACACAAGCCGGAGATGTTTCCGCCTATATCCCGACCAATGTAATTTCCATAACAGACGGGCAAATCTTTTTGGAAACCGACCTGTTCAATAAAGGGATGAAACCGGCGATTAACGCGGGGCTCAGCGTTTCGCGGGTTGGATCCTCAGCCCAAATAAAAGCTATGAAAAAAGTGGCTGGAAAGATAAGGCTGGATCTGGCGCAGTTCCGCGAGCTAGAAGCTTTCGCTCAATTTGGTTCGGATCTTGATCAAGACACAAGAAGGCAGATAGAAAGAGGTAAGAGAACCGTGGAAATATTGAAACAGGATCAATATGCGCCCATTAGAGTTGAGAATCAGGTAGCTATATTATACGCTCTTGTGAACGGTTTTATGGATGACGTAGAAGTTGAAAAAATATCAGAATGGGAAGAAAATTTCCATAAATATATGAAAGCCCAGAGGAAGGATTTATTAGGGCTGATAGCTGAGGAGGGCGATCTTTCGGAAGAGATGGCAAAAGAGTTAGAAGAAGCGATAAAAGATTACAAGAAGACATTGTAAATTAATTATTAAACATCAAACATTAATCATTGAGCATTAAATACCCATATTTTTATATCAATAATGATTGATGATGAACAATGAATAGTTAACGAAATGAGCAATGGCAAGGAGATCCGGAGGAGGATCAAGTCGATAAATAACACAGGAAAAATAACTCGGGCAATGGAGATGGTTTCGGCTGCCAAAATGAGAAAAGCTACCGAAAGCGTCTTAAAGATCAGGGCTTATGCCCATAGCGCTTGGAGCGTCCTTACCAATCTTGCTCGGGCTTTTGAAAATTATGACCACGGCCTCTTGGAAGTCAGAGAAGTCAAGAGCGTGCTGATAATAGCAGTTACATCCAATAGGGGGCTTTGCGGGTCATTTAACGCGCAAATTATAAAAAAAATAAAAGAAGAAATCGGGAATCCTCAGAGCCTGAAAATAAATAGAATCGGGATGAAAAAGATCGAATCGACTGTTGCCGATAAAGATTTGAAAATTGATTTTATAACAGTCGGAAGAAAAGGAGAAAATTTGGTGAGAAAACTCGGTAAAGAAATCATAGCCGCTTTCCCCGAACTTACCTATTTGCCCGGAATTGAAAACGTGAGGCCTTTGTCAAAGATAGTGATTGACGAATACTTGAATAAGAGGTATGACAAGGTGGTGATAGCTTATACGGACTATATTTCCACTATGAGGCAGGAGCCTAAAATAAGGCAAGTTCTTCCGGTTTCCAAGATCGATTTAGAAAAACAAATTGCCGAGATGGATAATCTGGCCAAGGAATATGGATTGAAAAAACCAAAAATGGAGTACAAGGTGGAACCTAACCCGAAAGAAGTTCTGACCCATATTTTTCCGAGGTTGATCGAGATGCAGATTTATCACGCTATTTTGGAATCCAATGCCTCCAAGGAGTCATCCAGGATGCTAGCTATGAGAAACGCAACTGACGCGGCCAATGAAATGAGCGAGGATCTGACATTAGCATACAATCAGATAAGGCAGATGAAGATCACCCAGGAGATCGCTGAGATAAGTGCAGGAAGAGCGGCGCTGGAGTAGGATTAAGAATTATGAATTAAGAATTATGAATGTGGAATTCGAAGCGACATTTAAAAATATCAGCAAAGATGAATTTAGAGATAAGCTAAGAGATTTAGGCGCTGAAATGGTTAAGGAAGAATTTTTGCAGAAAAGAAGCACATTCAATGTGCCAAGAGGTTGCAAGATTAATGAAAGCTGGCTAAGGGTTAGAGACGAAGTAGATAAGATAACTTTGACATTCAAATCAGGCGGAAAGCAATCCGCCATAGAAGATCAAAAAGAGATAGAGCTTAAGGTTGATAATTATGAAGAAGCTAAAAAATTTTTGGAAGTGCTGGGTTGCAGAAAGAAATCTTATCAGGAGACAAAGAGAGAAATCTGGAAATTGGATGAAGTAGAAGTTATGATTGACGAATGGCCTTTTCTTGAACCTTTTGCGGAGATCGAAGGCAAAAATGAGGAAGAAGTAAAGAAAGCCAGCGAGAAATTGGGATTTGATTATAATGATGCAGTTTTTGGTCCGGTTAGCATACTATATTCCGAAAAATACGGAGTGACTGAGAAATTTGTAAATAATGAAGTCAAAGAAATTTTGTTTAATGGCGATAATCCATTTATAAGATAACCCACGAAACTACAAATCCCATACAAATCTACAAATATATAAAAATAAATTTCTCATTTGTAGCTTTGCAGCAGAGTTGTAAATTCGCAGTTAATAAAATAATTTAAAAAACTTAAAATACTATGAAAAACGTAGGAAAAATATCACAAATAATCGGACCGGTAGTTGACGTGGAATTTTCTGCCCCGGCGGACGATAAAGCGAATCTTCCGGAAATTTATCATGCTCTTGAAATAGAATTGGGCAATGACAAAAAGCTGGTACTGGAAACCCATCAGCATCTGGGGGGAAATAAAGTGAGAGCTGTGGCTATGGGTTCCACGGATGGACTCAGAAGGCAGATGGATGTGATTGACACCGGCGCGCCTATCAGTGTTCCTGTCGGAAAGGAAACCTTGGGAAGGATGTTTAATCTTTTGGGAGAGCCGATCGATGGGAAAGAACCTGTCAAAACAGAAAAAACCAGCCCTATACACAGAGAAGCGCCTGATTTTTCCGAACAATCTACGGAAGCGGAAGTTTTGGAAACCGGAATAAAAGTTATCGATCTGATCTGTCCTTTCGTTAAAGGAGGGAAAATCGGACTTTTCGGCGGAGCCGGGGTGGGAAAAACAGTGGTTATCCAAGAACTCATCCGAAATATCGCTCAGGAGCATGGCGGATATTCGATGTTTGCCGGAGTGGGAGAAAGAACCAGGGAAGGAAACGATCTCTATCATGAGATGAAAGAGTCCGGAGTCTTGAACAAAACCGCTTTGGTTTTCGGCCAGATGAACGAACCGCCGGGAGCAAGGCAGCGAGTGGCGCTTTCCGCTCTAGCTATGGCGGAGCATTTCCGCGATGAAGAAGGAAAAGACACTCTTCTTTTCATAGACAATATTTTCCGTTTTACCCAAGCCGGATCCGAAGTGTCCGCGCTTCTCGGGCGCATTCCTTCAGCCGTGGGCTATCAGCCGACTCTGGCCGAGGAGATGGGACAGCTCCAGGAAAGAATTACCTCCACCAAAAAAGGTTCTGTAACATCCGTGCAGGCCGTTTATGTTCCGGCCGATGATCTTACTGATCCCGCTCCAGCCACTACTTTCGGCCATCTTGATTCGACCGTAGTCCTTTCTCGCGGCCTTTCAGAATTGGGGATTTATCCGGCTGTCGATCCTTTGGATAGCGCCTCGACTATTCTCGACCCCAATATTGTCGGCAAGGAACATTATGATGTCGCGCGCGGTGTTCAGCAGGTCCTTCAGAGATATAAGGATCTTCAAGATATCATTGCTATTTTGGGAATGGAGGAACTTTCAGACGAGGACAAAGTAACAGTTGCCAGAGCCAGAAAGATCCAGAAGTTTTTGTCCCAGCCGTTTTTTGTGGCCGAACAATTTACAGGAACTCCCGGCCAATATGTAAAATTGGAAGATACCATAAAAGGGTTCAAGATGATTTTGGAAGGAAAACTGGACAGTATACCTGAACAAGAATTTTATATGAAAGGCGGAATCGGGGAAGTTAATAAAGAAGGGGATATAAAAAAGTCTGGCTCTTCGGATAAAGAGAAGAAAGAAAAGAAAAAAAATTCATAATTCATCATTTATCATTAAATATTAATCAATCATTATGATATGGCTTAATTGTACCCGATGTTTAATGATTAATAATCAATGATTAATTAAAATGGATAACATTAAATTAAAAATAATAACTCCCGAGAGAATCACCTATGAAAGCGATGGCATAAATCAGGCTACTCTTCCGGTTTCGGACGGGGAAGTTACGATTTTGCCGAATCATAGATCGTATATCGCTTCGCTAAAGCCTGGAGAAGTCATATTGAAAAAAGACGGAGAAGAGATTGATCTGGCCATCTCGGGAGGTTTTATCGAATTTCACGATAATGAGCTTGTGGTTCTGGCGGATGAAGCGGAAAGAGCCGAGGAGATTGATTTGGAAAAAGCCGAAGAGGCCAAGAAAAGAGCCGAAGACATCAAGAACAAAGTTATTTCTACAGATGAGGCCGAATATGCCAGAGTGGCAGCGGCGCTGGAAAAGGAATTGGCCAAGATAAAAGTGGCCAAAAAATATCTGAGAAGAAGAGGGTTATAATTTTTTATAAAATTTAAGATCGTTAACAATTAAACTAAAAAAAATGGAAAGGGAAAATTCAATGGAAACTGAAAAAAACATCGAAGCGATTGCTGAAAGCAATTTTTCTACATGGAATGATCAGCTTCTCACAAAAGAGTCGCAGAAAGTCGCTCAAGTTTATCTTCCTGACGGAGAGCTTTTTGGCACCGTTTCCTCGAAAATAAGGAAAGGAAGGGAGGAGATAAGGGAATACTTTGATCATTTTCTGAAGATTGATCCGAGCGGGAAGGTGATAGAAAGAAATATTATCCAATTTTCCGAGGATTGCTACCTGGATGAGGGTTTTTATGATTTCAATGTAATCAGAAATGGAAAAGAAGAAGTTGTCCATGCCAGATTCATTTATATCTGGAAGAAAGATGACAACGGGGATTGGAAAATCCTGCATCATCATTCGTATGCGAAAAGCGAAGAAAATAAAAAACTTTCTGATTTCCGGCTGAATTTAAAGGACATTGATAACATTCAGTGGGGAACGAACAAGGAAGTTGTCGGAGGATTTTTGTTGCAAACCGGATTTTACGAGAGAGAGGACGGAAAGACAATTCGATTCAGCTGTGTTTCAAAAGGAGAGCTTGTCTCTGGCCATTTTTCGGAATGTCCGGAAGATCACGGTGTTTAAGATTGATCCATTTTTTACCTTATTAATAAAAGATTGAAAGACATTTTCTCCCAATCTTTTATTTTTTTTGAATTGTATTTGTGGTAGAATTATACTGGATTAATTTTTTTATTGGAAATATGCCGGAAAAAACTCCAAGTCTGAAAATGGACTTCAAAAAAAAAGAAGGAGAAAAACTTCCATACACACAGATGTATCCTATCGTTGATCTTTACAGGGATAGCCCTGATAAGTCCAAGTTTATGGCGGCGATGAAAAAGAATGGGATAAATGTTAACGGGGAGAACATAACGCCCGTAGATTTTTTTGCCACCAGCCGTGACATGAGTGATGAGGAAATTTTGGAGGCCGTGGAGGCTTATCTGGGAATAAATAATATAGAAGAAAAATTCGAGCTGATAAACAAATCACTGGAAAGCGCGAAAGATTATATCGAGAATTATTTGCATCTGGGGCTTCCTAAAGAAATTAAAAAAATAGATGAGATAAAAAGCAAAAAGGAAGTTCTAGATATATTTAAAAAAACAGCGGCCTTAAAAAAGGGGGAGGGGCTGAAACTCTCTCCTTCATATTGCGTCTTAGTTTCAGTTTTTGCCGCAACTTTCGAATTTAGGAAAGAAGAACTAGAAGGACTCATAAAAGAGAGCGAATATATTTATGAAAAAATGTTTGAAATGGAAAAAAAGAGCGGTATCGCCAATTTTTGCAAATTGGAATATAAAGAAGGAGAATACGATAAAATTATAGTGTACGACGAAGAGCGCGAAGCGCAAACCAGCGCAGAATCTTATTTTCGGGGGAAAAGCGAATATAGCTTCGTCTCAAAGATGTTGAATAAGCCAGAATCTAACGCCAAAGAAGCTTCTATCGATGGAATCGGATTAAAACTAGAGCTGGATTCAAAGGACGAGATAGAAAAACTTATTCCTTTTTTAAGCAGATATCTTGAGAAAAAATTTGATGCTCGAGACATAATTTTTGAGAACACCAGGCTTTTTTCCGAAGGAGATGCCATCTATCAAAAAATTGGGACAGTGAAAGAGAACAAGAATCCTTATTCCAATAAGAATTTCAAATCATTCAAGATAAACGGAAAACTTAATGTGCCTAAGAATGGGGACGCCAATGGAATGATAATATCACGGCAGTTTGAAATACAGATCGTTCTGGCCAGCAATAAAAACGAAAGTGGATTTTCAGACCATAACATATATGAGGCATCAAAAAAGATTGCTATAGTCACAAGGCTTCTAGGTTCAGTGACAGACAATTACTTAAAAATAGTTTCCGCAGAAGCTAGCAGAAAATCGGGCGTTTCCGCAAAAAAAATAGAAAAATATCTCAAAGAAACATTCTTATTGGAAGCAAGATCAAAAAGCTCGAATAAAAAAAGATATGCGCATAAAAGCCATACGGAAAGGCGGAAAAGAGCAGGAATTATTCCTAATGATATAATTATAAGAAAAATTAAAAAATAATTAATTTAAAATAATAAATAATATGATAAACGAAAATGCAAAGAAGACACTGAAAATCGCAGGATTTATCTTGTTGATCCTGTTCCTTTACGGAGTTTTCAGGCTATTTACGGGAGCCGGAAATATCGGAGGCAATTCCCTATCCGTATCCTCTCCCGAATTTTCCGGCAGGGGATCTTATGATATGACGGCCGGGTCGGCAGTCGCTCCGATGGCGAGCAGAGATTTTGCGGGAGATATGACGGCTTTGGAAGAAAGCGGTTTTGCTTCAGGCGAAACGGCGGTTTCCGACAAGCGAGTTATAAAAAACGGCAATCTCACGATAAAAGTCGATAGCACAGAACGGAGCGCCGAACATATTTCCCGGATCGCCAAGGAAAAAGGAGGGGAAGTCTTTTCGACCAATTTCTACGAAAGGGTCAAGGGGCAGAAAAGCGGAACTATCACCATAAAAGTTCCTATCGAGAAATTTGAAGAGACGGTAGAGGATATAAAAAAGATAGCCACTCAAGTCGTAAATGAATATACATCCGCACTGGATGTCACGGAACAGTATACGGATCTGCAAGCCCAGCTTAAAAATAAAAGAGCCGAGGAGGAGAGTTTCGCGAAAATCTTGGATCAATCCGGAAAGATCGACGATATTTTGTCCGTCACCAAAGAGATTTCCAGAGTAAGAGGGGAGATTGAAAGGCTAGAAGGGCGGATAAAATACATGGAATCCCAGACCGATATGTCCGTCATATCAGTAGATATAAGCGAAGATGTGGAAGTCGCTCCGATCAGCCAAGACTGGAGGCCTTGGCAAGTGGTGAAAAAATCTTTCAGCGAACTGATAGGTAACATCCAGGATTTCACAGACGCTACCATAAGATTCATAATCGTAGGCATTCCTTCGCTTATTCCTTTCGCGCTTCTCCTGCTTTTGATTTATTGGGGAGGGAAAAAAATATATGGGAAAATAAAAGCATAAATTCGACATCCGATCTATTGGAAAAAAGAAGCCGGCAGAATCAATGCCGGCTTTTTACGGTTGAAAAAAGACTCGAAATGGGATAGAATGTCCTCATGTGATTTGAAATATTATGGTTATAAAAATTTTAGATAATATTCAAAAATATCTTTTTCTATGGATAGCGGGAGCCATTTTTTCGGGTTTAGCCGTAGTGGCGACATCGGGAGGCTACCCCTTTTCTCCCTTTATTTGTCTTTTAGCGGCGCTGGTGATGATTTATCCCTCTCTTGTTCCGCTTGATTTCGGAAAGCTCAAAATATCTCTCAAAGATCACAAGCTGATTTTTATTTCCTTGTTTTTTAACTTCTTGATTTCTCCGGCCTTGGCTCTGCTTTTGGGGTATGTTTTTTTGAATGAAAATCCGGCCTTATGGATCGGGCTTATTTTATTGTCGCTTCTTCCCGGGGGAGGCATGGCGACAACTTGGGCGCTCAAATCCAGATCAGATATGCCTTCAATTGTCGGAATTGTGATTTTCAATCTGCTGGCGGCCATTTTGATAGCTCCTGCCGCTATCTCTCATACTCTGGACAGAATGGAAATACCGGATCAATCAGAATTAGCATCGGATGTCTGTCCTATAGGAAGTCTTAGCGGAGGGGTGATGTCTTGCGGACTGGGAGGCGGAGAGATGAATTCGGCAAAAATAGGACTAGCCGTATTTTTTATCGTCGTAATTCCTCTTATTATGGCCTACATAAGCCAGAAAATTATCGTTTACTATAAAAATCGCGAGCACCTAGAAAGATTAAAACCTGTCTTCGGAAAAGCCAGTAATGCCGGTCTTATCCTGATCCTTTTTATGTTGATGAGCCTTGAGAACAATAAAATAATTTTTTCCAACCCGGAATTGATCGCCCAATCAATTTTTCCGTTAGTATGGTATTATATGGTTATCGGAATTATGACGTTTGCCGTTTATCGGAAATTTTTTAATAATTCCAAGGGGAAAGCGCTGTTTTGGGGAACTTATCTGCGTTATATAACTCTGGCTTTGGGATTGGCGATATCTTTCATTTTTCAAGATCCCAATCTTTCAACAATGATAATTCCTATAATTCTTTCTTATTTTATCCAAATACCCAGCTCTTTTTGGCTGGCAAAACATTTAAAAGAAAACATATGAAAAAATATGATCCTCAACAAATCGAGCCGAAGTGGCAGAAAAGATGGGAAAAAGAAAAATTATACAGGACCAGGGAAGATAAGGGTAAGCCAAAATATTATATTTTGGATATGTTTCCTTATCCGTCCGGAGTGGGGCTTCACATCGGCCATCCTAAGGGCTATACGGCTACCGATATTTTTGCCCGGATGAAGATGATGCAGGGATATAATGTCCTTCATCCGATGGGTTGGGACGCTTTCGGGCTTCCGGCGGAAAACTATGCTCTCAAAAATAAGACCCATCCGCGCGAGATGACGGAAAAAAACATCGCTACTTTCAAGGGACAGCTCAAAAGGATCGGCTTTGCTTATGACTGGGATCGGGAGATAAGCACGATTGATCCGGATTACTACAAGTGGACCCAATGGACGTTTCTCAAGATGTTTGAAAAAGGACTGGCCTGCGAATCTTATGAGCCGATCAATTGGTGTCCTAGCTGCAAGACGGGACTAGCCAACGAGGATCTGGAAAACGGGCTTTGCGAGAGGTGCGGAAGCCAGATAGAACAAAAGCCGATGCGCCAATGGGTCTTAAGGATTACCGATTATGCCGACCGGATGCTAAAGGATCTGGAAAAACTTACCGAATGGCCTGATGCTATCAGGGAAATGCAGAAAAATTGGATAGGACGATCGGAAGGTTCAGTTGTAAAATTTAAAATAAAATCGGAGCTCAACTCCGATTCGGAGTTGAGCTCCGATTTTATCGAAGTATTTACTACCAGGGTAGATACGATTTTCGGGTGCACGTATATGGTAGTGGCGCCGGAACACGATTTGATCGCAAATCTCAAATCGCAAATCGCAAACCTTGATGAAATTAAAGAGTATGTCGAGAAGGCGAAGAAAAAGACAGAGCTTGAGAGGACTGAACTGCAAAAAAAGAAGACGGGAGTGGAAATCAAGGGAATTAAGGCCATTAATCCTTTCAATAATGAAGAAATTCCGGTTTTTGTGGCGGATTATGTTTTGGCAAGCTACGGGACCGGCGCAGTGATGGCGGTGCCGGCGCATGATGAGAGAGATTTCGAATTCGCCAAGAAATATGATTTGCCGGTCAAGCAATCCGTCGCTCAATTTTTTGAAGGGACAGGAAAAGATGCGATACGGAAAGGCAAAAAAAATACGGTAAGAGAAACTGTCGATGTGATCGTCAAGCATTGGGAAAAAGACGAATATTTTTGCTTGGAATGGAAATATAATAATTGGAAAACTTTCATAATCGGCGGGATAGAGGAAGGAGAATCGCTTGAAGAAGCGGCGCTCCGTGAAGCCAGGGAGGAAAGCGGATACAAAAATATGAAAGTTGTCGGAAAGATTGGCGGGGAAATCCACAGCTATTTTTTTGCGGCCCACAAGGATGTTAATCGGACTCCGCTGAGAAGAAGATGCATCTATATAGAATTAAAAGATGGGGAATATGAAAAACCGGACGAAAAACATGTAAAAAACCATAAAGGCGTTTGGGTGAGAAAAGAAAAAGTGAAAGATTTTTTAACGGTGGAAGCTACGAAGGTTTTTTGGGACTCATTCATTGATGGTGATAAATCTTTTGCGGAGGACGGCGAGCTGATCGATTCTGGGGAATTTACGGGGCTTAAATCGGTAGAAGCCAGGAGAAAAATGACTGCTTGGCTTGAGAAAAATAAATTAGGAAGAGCTAAAGTTAATTATAAATTAAAGGATTGGGTGTTCTCCCGACAACGATATTGGGGAGAGCCTATGCCTCTCGTGCATTGCAAAGAATGCGAAGAAAGGATAAAGAGATTTATCGAAGAAGAAAAAATTGATTTAGAAAAGGCGAAACGAGAGGGGATTTCGAATTTCGAATTTCCAATTTCGAAACAAAAAATAGAAAATTCAGAATTTAAAGATGAAAAAATCGATCTTAGTTTGGGAGAATTGTTGAATCCCGGATGGATAGCCGATGATAAATTACCATTGGAACTTCCCGATGTCGATCATTATGAGCCTAGCGGAACAGGCGAGTCGCCTTTGGCAAATATCGAAGAGTGGGTAAATACCAAGTGTCCTAAATGCGGAGGAAAAGCCGAAAGAGAAACCAATACGATGCCCCAGTGGGCGGGTTCGAGCTGGTATTATCTGAGATACATCGATCCGAAAAACAGCGAAGCTTTGGTCGATAAGGAAAAAGAAAAATATTGGTCTCCGGTGGACTTTTATGTGGGAGGCGCGGAGCATGCCACCAGGCATCTGATATATGCCAGGTTCTGGCATAAATTCCTATACGATATCGGAGTGGTAAATTATGAGGAACCTTTTACCCGTCTCCAGCATGTAGGTCTCATCATGGCCGAAGACGGCCGGAAGATGAGCAAGCGTTTTGGAAATGTCATCAATCCGGACGATATCGTGGAAGATTTCGGCGCTGACTCTCTCAGGGTATATGAAATGTTTATGGGGCCATTTTCGCAGAGCTGCGCCTGGAGCACCAATGGAGCGGCGGGAGTGAGGAGATTTCTGGAAAAAGTTTGGAATATTTTTCAAGACAAGGAATTATTCGAGTGCGGACAAGGAAAATGCGGAGATATTCCCAAGGAGCTTCCCCCGATTCTTCACAAGACTATCAAAAAGGTGACGGAGGATATCGAGAGCTTCGACTTTAACACGGCTGTTTCCCAGATGATGATTTTTATCAACGAATTTTCCAAATATGAAAAGCTTCCCAAAGCGGCTATGGAAAGATTCTTGATCTTGCTTTCTCCGTTCGCTCCGCATATCGCCGAGGAAATTTGGAGTGAAGTTCTGGGAAACAAGAAATCGATATTTTTGTCCGAGTGGCCGAAATTCGATCCGGAGAAGATAAAAGACGAAAATATTGAAATGCCCGTGCAGGTAAACGGAAAGGTTCGTGATAAGATCAATGTGACATCCGATATCTCCGAGGAAGAAGCTAAAAAGATTGCGCTTGAGAGCGAGAAAGTTAAAAAATACATGGAAAGCAAAGAACCGAAGAAAGTCATATTTGTAAAAGGAAGGTTAATCAGTATTGTGATTTAATTCAAAGATTCATTATGAAAATAGTAACCATCGGAGGGGGAACGGGCAGTTTTAATTTATTATCCGGCCTTAAAAAATATCCAGCCGATATAACAGCCATAGTGACAATGGCCGATGACGGGGGTTCAACGGGAAGATTGCGCGATGAACTCGGAGTACTTCCGCCCGGAGATGTGAGGCAGTGTTTAGTAGCTCTTTCAGATTCCTCGGATCTTTTGCGAGAGCTCATGAATTATCGTTTTGAAAGAGGCGGACTTAAGGGGCACAATTTTGGAAATTTATTATTGTCAGCCCTTGAAAAGATAGAAGGCAGTTTTTCCAAAGGCGCCGAAGAGGCGGCTGAGATTTTGAGAGTAAGAGGCGCGGTCGTTCCGGTTTCAGAAGAAAAAATGAACTTATTCATAAAACTTAAAAATAAAAAATTGATAAGAGGAGAAAGCCAGCTCGACCACAATAAGAATGTCAGAAAATACGGGATTGAAAAGGTTTATCTAAAGCCGAATGCCAAGGCCTATAAAAAAGCGATCGACTCGATAATGAAAGCCGACATGGTCGTGATAGGTCCCGGAGATCATTACGGATCGATAATCCCGAATCTTTTGGTCAAAGGCATACCGGAAGCGCTTCAAAAAACAAGAGCCGTAATCATTTATGTCTGCAATCTGACCAATAAAAAAGGTCAAACAGAAAATTACGATTTAGATGATTATGCCGGAGAAATAAATAAATATATCGGGAAAAATATGATCAGTTATGTGATTTCCGGCACAAAAAATCCGGACAGAGGGTTGATCAAGATATATGAAGAAAAGGAAGGAAAGGGGTCGCTTGTGTTATTCGATCCTGATAAAGGAATAAGAAGAAGTTATAAGGTAGTAAAAGCCGATGTTCTTTCTGAAAAAAGGGTTTCTAAAAATAAAAACGATTTTATCGCCAGCACAAGATCCTTTATCCGCCACGACTCCGATAATTTGGCAAAAGTTATCATGGAATTGTCTGAAATAGAAAAGAAAAAGTTGATAAAGAAAATAATATAGTTAGCAGTCAGCAATTTATAAGCTAAATGCTCCCATTTCCCATATTTTATACTCTAGTCTTATGCTCCATGTTTAATGCTTAATGTTTAATGATCAATTTATGCAAGCGGTGATTCTTGCAGCCGGCAGAGGAACCAGGATGAAGGATCTGACGGATAATGTTCCCAAGCCGATGCTCAAAATAAAAGGCAGGCCTATTTTGGAATACAAGCTGACGGCGCTTCCTCCGGAAATAAAGGAGATCGTTTTCGTGGTGGGATATAAGAAGAGCCGGATAGAAGAACATTTCGGATCCGAATTTCAGGGAAGAAAGATAAGATACGCGATCCAAGAAAATCTTAACGGGACGGGCGGAGCTATCCATACGGCCAGGGATATGTTGGGAGATAAATTTATGGTGATGATGGGGGACGATCTCTACCATCCCAAGGACATTCGAGAAATTCTGGCCAACGATCTGGCGATTCTCTCCGCTGAAAGCGATAATCCCCAGAATTTCGGAGTGTTCAAGATAAACGATGACGGACATCTGCTGGAAATTTTGGAAAAGCCCCAGAATCCTCCCACTAATCTCATCAATGCGGGGCTTTATATCCTGAATAAGAATTTTTTTGATTATGATCTGGTTCCCGTAAGCGGAACGGAATTCGGGCTTCCGCAGACGATGGCAAAAATGGCCAAAGATCATCCGATAAAAATCGTGAAAGCCCGGGCCTGGCATCCGATCGGAAATCCTGATGAACTCAAGGAAGCGGAAAAAGTTTTGGATAAATTTATGAGATAGTGAAATATCAATAAGTAAATACACCTTCTCCCTTTGGGAGAAGGTGCCTGGAAGGCGGATGAGGGCTCTTGCGATTATGGAAGAATAAACTGTTTTCTTTAGCTTGCAATTTCCCTCACCCCAGCCCTCTCCCGAAGGGAGAGGGGGAGAATAGAAATTGACAAATAAAAAACCGGGAGAATCGCTAGTAGAAAGATTTCCACAATTGCGAATTTCCCGGCAGGAGGGGCGGTTTCATCAGCGCTTGACGTAGCCAAGCGCCTTCCTGGGGAGATACAATAGATAGTAATAAGGTATCCATCCCAGGATGAAAATCCCTCCGATGACACCGATGGGCGCAAGCGCCCATGTGCCGAACAGATTAGCGCCGGCAAGGATCTGGTCCTCGCTGAAGCGCCATGCCATCAGCCCTATGGTGGCGAAAATAATAGCCACCAGGGAGAAAAATTCCCCCTTTGTTAATTCCCTTCTCATCATAATTTGGCCTCCTAGGCTATTTGATGTTTATAATTTAATGTACTACACGTTTATCTATAATAGCATAAAAACGGGAAAAAGTCAATATTTTCAAACTGTTAAAGCGATGTACCATTAAAGGGTCAAAAATCGATAAAAATGTCCCAAAAATAATGTTAAACTTAAAAAGAGAAGTTGTCTTATGAAATACGCAAATAACAACCTAACAAAATAACAATGAAACAATCTGGCAATATAAAAGTGGCTCTGGTCCATGATTTTCTCACCCAATACGGAGGGGCGGAGAAAGTTTTGGAGTCTTTGGCCGGGATTTTTCCGGACGCGCCGATTTACACTTTGCTTTATGACAAGGAAAAGATGCGAGGCAGATTCGAAGGCAGGGAGATACGGACATCTTTTCTCCAGAGATTCCCCAAATTCTTGAGAAAAAGAAAAAGGTATCTTTTGCCCTTTTTGCCCACGGCGCCGGAAACTTTCGACCTCAGGGATTTCGATCTAGTCATATCTTCATCGGGCGCTTGGACCAAAGGCATTGTTACCCGGCTCAATACCGTCCATATTTCCTATCTCCATTCTCCGGCAAGATTTCTGTGGGATTATAGGGAGGATTATTTCCGCGACATCGGGAAAAAGCCAGGATTTTTCAAAAGGCTGTTTCTCAACTATCTGAGGGTGTGGGATTTCCAGGCGGCCCAAAGGCCGGACATATTGATCGCCAATTCCAAGTATACCCGGGAAAGGATCAAAAAATATTACAGGAGAAAAAGCGATGTGGTTTATCCGCCGGCAATCATTGAATCCGAAATCCGAAACCCAAAACCCGAAATAAATTCCAAATTCCTCCGCCGTGGCGGACCAAATTCCAAATTTTTTCTTGTCGTCTCGCGGCTTTCGGCTTATAAGAAAGCCGATCTGGCCGTGGAAGCTTTCAAGAAGATGGATCTCCCGCTTGTCATAATCGGCGAGGGGGAGCAAGAAAGCCATCTCAGGAGAACAGCCGGAAAAAATATAAAAGTGCTGGGTTGGAAGAGCGACGAGGAGATCAAAAAATATTATCAGGGAGCGCGGGCGCTGATTTTTCCCGCGGTTGACGATTTCGGAATAACGATGGTCGAGGCTATGAGCCACGGAGTCCCGGTGGTGGCTTTGAGGAAAGGGGGAGCCAGGGAGGTGGTCGAAGAAGGAGTGACGGGGGAATTTTTCGATGCGCAGATTCCCGAAGTCCTTTCCGACGGAGTAAGGAGATTCATGGAAAATGAAAAAAATTATAATCCTGACATAATAAGAGAAAAGGCGCAAAGGTTTACGGAGGAAAGATTTAAGGAAGAAATCTTGAGGATCATTGGCGAAAGCAAGCAAAATGGTAAATTAGTGAGGTGGTAAGGCAGCTGCATGTTGTTTTTATGGCAAGCTGAAAATATTTTATAATTTTTTACCTTCTGCCTCCGACTTTCTGCTTCCTACCTAATACTTACTACTTATGAAAATTATCGGCCATAAAAAACAAATAAATTTCTTAGAGAGCATCTTGGGGTCTGAAAAGATACCCCAGGCCTACCTTTTTTCCGGACCGGAAAGCCTAGGCAAATTTTTCATCGCCGAAATTTTTGCCGATTCCTTGAACAGGGGAAGGAAGACGCTTTTCCGGGACGATGGCGCCGAAAGAATCAATAATGCCAATGTGGAAATTTTATCTCCGGAAACGACTGAAAAAAGAGGGATAGTAAAGATAAAAAAAATAGAAATTGAAAGGGTGAGAGAGGTGCAAAAAAGGCTTTCCCTTTATCCCTTGAGCGGAAAATTCAGGATATTAATAATAGACGGCGCTCATAATCTCAGCGTTTCCGCGCAAAACGCCCTTCTGAAAATATTGGAAGAACCGAATGGAACGGCGGTTATAATCTTGGTGACTCACGAAGAAGGCGCTGTTTTGGATACGATAAAATCCAGATGCCAAAAGTTAAATTTCAATTTGGTGGCGCTTGACGATATCCGGAAAAGCTTTGCGGAAAAGATGGACGAAAAAGATGCGGAGAAACTGTCCATATTTTCCATGGGGAGGCCTGGGGAAGCGGAGAGGCTGATAAAAGGCGAGGAAGAATTGGAAGAGAAGGAAGTTTTTCTCAAGAGTTTCAAGGATTTAAGCTCCATGGATCTGGTCAGCAGATTTGATCTGGCGGAAAATTATTCCAAAAATATTCCCAAGACATCGAAGGCTTTTGAATTTTGGATCTGGTTCTTGAGAGTGCGGATTTTCAGCGATTTGGAAAAAAATAAAGAAAAGATAAAAAGATATTACCAGGCGATAGAAAGGATAGACGAATGCGCGAAAAAAATAAAAAACCCCGGATTAAACAGCCGGTTGATAATAGAAAACTTATTTTTGGATCTTTAAAGTATTATGAGAAGAAAAATAAAAAATCACTGGTCCAATCCTCAGAAGGATAAGATAACGAAGAAAATGAGGATCAAGAAAACGGTCATATTCGATTTTCTACTGGTATTATTTTTAGGAGTGGTTTTTTATTCCTTTATTTTTTCCAAATTTTTGGAAATTACAGAGATTGAGATAAGTGGACTTGAAACCTTGGATCATAAAGAAACAGAATCCGAAATCCGAGAAATTCTGGAAGGGAAATATCTATGGATAGTGCCGAAAAATAATATCTTACTGGTTGCGGAAGAGAGATTCAGCGATAAAGTCGAGGAAAAATTCAAGAAACTGGAAGATGTAAGAACGGACAAGATATTTCCCGATAAGCTTAAAATCTACGCGAAAGAAAGGGATTCGGTCCTGGTCCTGTGTTCTAAAGGGGATTGTTTTTTTATCGACAAAAATGGTTTTTCTTATATTCGGGCGGATTTCGATTCTCCGGAGGCCGCTCAAAACAATATGATAAAACTGATCGATGAAAGCGGGAAGCGTATCGAGGAAGGCGAGCAGGTTCTCCGCTCCGATTTTGTGGATTTTATTTTTAGCGCCAAGGAGGAGCTGGAAAATACGGCCGGAGTTGACGTATCCAGCGAATATAGGTCGAAATCTTTGATAGCGGAAGAAGTAATCGTTCAGACCAGCAGAGGATGGGATATCTATCTGAGCAGCGGTTTCCCCATAGAAAAATCGGCCAAAATTTTAAAGACGGTATTGAGCAAGCAGATAACGCTGAAAGAGGCCAATGAGCTTGAATACATAGATCTGCGTTCGGAGAACAAAGTCTTTTACCGGATGAAAGGGGACGGAGCCAGGGAAGAGGAAGCTCTTCTGGATGAAAAAGAAGGTGAAAACAAGGATGAATCCGAAAAAGAAAGCGCTGTCGTGGAAGAAGTTGACAAAAAAAAGGATGGCGCCAGCGCTTGAAAAAAGTATGGGGCAAAAAAACGGGCAAGATCAAAAAAATAAATGTGTATCTTTAAAGATACACATTTATTTTATATAAAAGACGCGTAAATGATAGAACACGATCCGCCATTCGGATTTTTCGCAAGTTATTCCACGCGGTATATGAATATGGAAGTGCCTATTTGATATTCCGGCTCATGGTTCAAAACCCAGCGCCATGATTCATCATCCGGTTTCCTAGGCGTTCCGTCCTCTTTGAGGCGCGTTTCGTAGATGCTTCCCTGCAGGAAATTGGTAGAAACTGCATACCATCCTTTCTCGATCGGACGATTGCTGTCCCACCAAGGAATATATTTTTCTCCCAGATAATAAGAAGGATTTCCTCCGCCGAAATAATCCACCCGGATCTTGTCTATTTCGGGATGATCTTCTAAAAACCATTTGAGCCTTTTCAGGTCCTGCCCCCAGTCGGCGTTGGAATCAGTCACATATTGGTATCCGTTTTTCGGCCCGCCTGCAAACTGGTTGAAATAGGACATATAGTAAGGATAGCTTGCGATCGGCTCGAATAATATCCAGATAATCAGACCGGTCAGCAGGTATTTCGGCAACATAAGTTTTCTCTTGTGGGTTTCTCTGAAAAAATCGTGAACCTTTTTGGCAACCAAGATATAAATGAATGGGAAGATAGGGAACAGGTGGCGGAGGCCGATGTTTAGATTTCCGGTAATGCTCAGATAAGAATAGAGCAAGATGAATCCGAAAAGCACATACTGGGTCACTCCTGTTCTTATCCAGTTAAGAAAGCTTTTGAAATTTTCTTCAAAAAATTCTTTATATCCGAATTTAATTGAAGAAATGATCCGATAGATCGTATATATCGAAGTCAGAAGTATCAAGATCAGAAGCGGAATTGTTTCCTTGAGAACGAATACCGTGGGGAAATAAGAGGCAAAAGCGCTGTCGGAAACTTCTCCCATGAAATAAGCTCCGTTTCCTCCGGCAACCCGTCTGAAGACATATCCCATGCCTATGCCGTATTCCGTCAACGGCCGGGTAAGGGAAGTTTCATTGAGCGAGTGGAGGATATCGCGGGTGTAAACATTCTTGATATTTTCATCGTGAGCCGGAAAATTAAAGTCAATGGCTTGGGCCATTACGTCTTGGGGAGTGTTAAAAGTGTTGACCGCATACAAAGACCAGATCATAACCAGAGAAATGATTAAAGCCGTAATTCCCCGTCCCATATAAATAAACCACTCCTTGAGCTGGCTCTTGTTCGGTTTTAATTTCTTAAACAGCGGATAGGCGACGAGTACCAGTCCCAGTACGGGCAGAGTCAGGATCGATGAAAATTTCGCCAAGTGAAGAAGTCCTAAAAAAATTCCTCCGATTACAGAATTTTTCCAAGTGGGATTCTTTATGAATCTGATGAAATAGTAGAAAGAAAAAGTCAAAAAAACCATCACCCCTATATCGGTGGTGACATAATGGTTGTGTCCCAAAACATTGGGATCGAAAGAATAAAGAGTGAAAGCCAGAAGTCCGGCTAGCATCCCGGCAATCTCCTTGGTCCATTTGAATATGAAAAGGCCGAGCAGAAGAGACAGAAGGACTATCGGAACTCTGGACCAAAAAATAATCTTATCCGGATCATTTCCGGCTTCCCATAATAAATGCCTTCCGGCAGCCCATTGCCCCTCATCCCATTTTCTGGGCAAATCTCCGGTCCAGAAAGGCTGGGAAGTGTCAAAATTCAGATCCATGAAAAGCAGAGGAATAGCGGATAAATTTTTAATCAGAGGCGGATGCTCGGGGTTGAGCCTGATTTCATTTTCCGTAAGATAGGAATATCCCGCCGGAATATGAGCTATTTCGTCGAAAGTAGCGGCATCGTTGTTGGCATTTATGAGGGAAACTGTTAAAAATACGGCAGAGATGATAAAGATTATCGTTTTGTATTTTTTTTGGAGGTACTTCATTTTTTAAATTGTTAAATTGTTAAATTTTTAGATTGTTGGATGCTTGAACTATTCTATCGTCCAAAAGGCTTCGCCGAATTTTCCTTCGAATTTTTTGAGCTGTGTTCCGGGATAAAAGGCCATAATTTTTTCCGCCATCCACATTTCTTTTTCCGTGAGGATAAAAACTTTTTTTTCATCGGGCTTGAAGAATTCGGGCAAGCTGTTCAGAGAATCAGGATGTGACCAAAAAGTATTCGGCATATCGTAATTGAAAAGCTTTATCGGTATGATCTGCATATTTCTGGCGATAACTATTTTTTTACTGTCGTCAGGCAGAGTTTTCAGATAGTCGGATAATTGCATAAGATTTCCCTCAAAAGAGTCATATTGTTTTTTGTTTCCGGCCCAAAAATTATGATATTTAATCGTGTTAAAAAAACCTACTAAAAGCGTTAGAATCAAGACGAAGGAAACAGTTGCAAATTTAAAACCGTGGTCAAAGCGGTTTCTTTTTCCCAAGAGCCAGAGTATGGGAATGACGGCGATTATATAAGCTGCCGGCAGAGTGCCGATGGATCTGAGGGCGTGGGGCAATCCTTCGGCGGTCATAAATTCGGGAGCGAGCATTGCAAAAAACCAGGCCAGGATGAAGCTGTAAACATAAAATTTCCTGTCCCTCACTCCTTGTCGGAGGCGGATAAAAAGAAGATGGAACCACTTGGCTATAAGATATATGAGTCCCGCCAAAAAAGAAACTCCCAAGATAGGATTAAGTATCGGATAAGGAGGATAATTATGCCTCCAGTTTTGGTCGCCCCAGATATTGTATTTAAAAATGCTTAAGGCAAGACTTCTGGACAGAGCCTTGACGGGGTTTCCTTGGTTAACTTCGGGAGACAGGACCGAGATGTCGCCTGATCGGGAAGTCAGGTATTCCGGATGGGCATTGAAGGTCAAAAGAATCGGAGACATAGAGACAAAAGCGAAGATGATAAATATGATCCCTTGGCTCCAATAGTCGCGGATGAAATTTCTCTTTGTAATCCAGAGCGCCAGGAAAAGAACTGCCAATATGGCCGGAGCTATGCGGAAGGCTATATAAGTGTGGAGCCCGATGCCGAATATGAATCCGGCCAGGGCGAAATAAAAATAATTCAGGATGATTCCTCTTTTTATCGAAAATCCCCGAAAAGTCCTGAGTCCGAGAAATATATAATAGAAAGAAAAAGTCAGGATCGTAGGAAGCATTATCGCGCGGAAAGAGATTCTTGAAAAATTAATCGACCAGAAAGAGAAAGCGACAAAAAAAGCGGCCAATAGTCCGGCTCTGCGGCTTCTAAAAAGTTCCTTGGTCAAAAGATAGGTTCCCAAGACAGACAAGGTGCCAAAAACTATCGAGGGAAATTTTAGCCCTAAAACAGTTACGCCGAAAACGGAAAAAGAAAAAGCGATAAGGTTCATAAACAATCCCTCTCGTCCGTTGTTATCCGGATAAAACCATTCATAATTTCTGCTCTTGAGAGCCTTGAGGGCGTCAATCCCATTTACTGCCTCATCCGGGTAAACTCCCGATGGCGCGTTTTCTATATTATGAATACGTACCCAAAAAGCCATGATAAGGATCAGCATCAAGGCGGTAAGGTATAAAAATTTAGTCTCTTTGATTTTTCCGCAGAAGGAAGACATTTTGTTTTTCATATATTTTTTATTTTTATTTCACGTAGCAATTGTATCCGATATTATATTAGCATTTTTTGTCGGTTTGATAAAGATATGTTATAATTTAAGAGAAATTAACTAGTTTCTCACATTTTATTTATGGCAGGAAATAATAAAAATTTAGATCCGTTGGCTACAGTGGGGGAGATGAATGGAAACGGAGCGGCCTTAGCCGAGGCATCAAACAGGCTTAAAGAAAAAGACAAGAGTGAAAATCTGGATAAAGCTAGCGGCATGCTCGGAGAAATTTTTTTGGATGAAAGATTCAAAAAATATTCCAAAAGCGAAAAGGACAGAAAAAGGCTTGAGAAGTATAGAAAGGAAATATTGACTACGGCAGGCGGAGCGGAAGACGGACTGAAAAAATCGGACATAGCCTTTTTTGCGATTGATTTTTTGGAAAAAAAGCCGAGAAAACCCAAAAAGACGATAGATATTCTCAAGGAAATCCTCGGAGAGGCTATTAAAGAGGAAGAAAATGGATCATCTGAAAAAAAAGAAAGCGCTGCTCCGGAGGATGCTAAAGATGGAGGCGCTAAACAGAAAAAGAGAATAGTTGCCAGTCATGAGTCCGATATTATTGAAGAAAATAATAAAAAAACAAAAGATATTGAAATTGGAATAAAGATGGAAGAAGAAAAGGAAAAAAGAAAGAAAAGTTTTGAAAGCAGATACGGCGCAAATGTTATTTATGAGAAAGAAGATGGCGGAAAAACTATCAGATTTACATTGGTCGGACTTATTCCCGGAGATGAAAGAAAGAATGATAGAGTTGAGGTTATATTTGGAGGTAAAAAAAAGGAATCAAAGCATGTTAGCTGGTTTTTTGATTCAATAGAAGAAAATGGATTTAAAAGGGGTATTAGTGTTGAAGAGTTTGAGAAATCGAAAAATGAAGAAAAAGAAAGAAGAAAAGCTGAATTTGAGAAAGAATTCGGAATGACGAACACTGTTTATAGCAAAGGGAAAGGAAAGGGCGCCCTCAGCTTTACATTGGTGGAGCTTATTCCCGGTGATGGGATCAATAAAAAGGATATAGTTAAAATTAAGGATAATGATAAAAAAGGAAAAGAGCACAGATATACGATTGATATGTTCCGAGAGATTGTAAAAAAGGGCTTTAAAAGGGAAGCCGGAATTGATGAGCGCAAAGACGATGCGCTGGCAAGCTTGGAAAATGCCAATAAAAAATTTATGGACTTCTTGGCGGAGACCGCGTCGCAAAATGCCGATCCGGATATGATAAGTTTCAGGAAAAAAATCAGAAATGCAATACTTGAAAGCATGGACAAGCTGGACCGAGAGGATATTCCTGCCGGAGAGCTGAAAGAAATAAAATTCAAGCTTGACGGTTTTTTGAAAATGGATCTTGCCAAAGAGTTTGATAATTTTAAAAAGGAAAAGGTGGATAAATCCGGCGTCGGAAAGCCGGAGGAAGAAACGGCGAAGGCCAGGAGCGCGGAAGCGGGAGAATTGTCGGAAGCGCAGAAAAAAAGGAAAGATTCTTTCACGAAAAGATACGGAGAAAATGTGGACTATGTCTTATACAAAGAAGATTTCCATACTTATGCCGAAAAAAGTTTTCTGCTGGTCGGAATGATACCGGGAGAGACAAGATCAAAAGACAGGATAAAGATAATCACGGAAGACGGAGAAGAAAAATTTATAACGTCGAAAGAGTTTTTGGAAATGAGGAAAGAAGGATATAAAAAGGAAGAGCCTGCGGGAGAAGATGAGAAGAAAGAAGATGCCGGAGAAATAATAGAGGATACCGTAGAAGCCTCTACGGATGATGAGGAATCCGGTTCCGGCGATTCCGAAGATGCCGGAACGGCGGGAGAAGGCGGCGATTTGGATGTGGAAGTCGATGTGGAGGTGGGATTCAGCGAGAAGGAGAAAAAAATTATGGAAGGCTCCGAGAAGATAGTAGCCGCTTTCATCGAAAAACAAAAAAACGATTTTGATTTTGACAACTTTCCGAAAAAAAGGCTGAAAGGATTTCTGGAAACCCAAGCCGTGAAGTTTTTGATGGATAAATTTAAATCTTATAACATTTTCAGAGGCAAAGAGGAGGATGTTGCCGAAGTTATTGTAGAAAAAATCAAGGACAAATTCTAAAATATGGTGGAAAAAAACAAAAAACTGGATCCAAGCAATCAAGAAGATTGGGATAACGCGGCGAAAGATTTCGATAGCGATTTTGATGCAATGTTCAAAGATATTGAAGGAGATGGAAGCGCTGAAAATAAAAAACCTAAAAATAGCAAGAGAAAAAGCTCCAAAAAAGATAAAAGCCATAAGGGATTTTCCGATGTAGACCATTCAGATTCGAAAAAAGTAGGTAAAAAGGGGACTGAAAAAAGGTCTGCGCGGGCGGAGCCGTTGCCCAGAGACGGCGAGTTTTTCGGCACGAAATATGCGGAAAAAATTCCGGAAGCCTCCGGGGAAGGAAATGAGGATGAAGGAAGAGATGTCGAAGCGGAAAATATTGATGAAAGATTGAAAGAGCTGAGCGAAAAGCTGGAAAGATCCAGAGAGGCTTATCTGCAAAAAGAGCATAAGACAAACAAAGCGGGAAGATCCTTGTTCAAATTTTTCAGAAAAAATATCGATTTGGGAAACGCGAACGAAGAATTGAAAAATTTCAGGGAAGGATACGAAAAAGACTTGCAAAATTACATTTCCGCCATATCGGAAACAGAAGTAAAAGATAAGGGGGATCGGGAGATAGTCCTTTATCATCTCAAGATTATGGAAAAATTAAATCTTGAAGATGAAAGGCTCAGGATTAGATGCGCTGAAAATCCCAAGCTGGAGTGGACGAAAGAAACTTTGGGAGATATTTCCAAAACTTATTTAGAGGGATATAAAAAAATCTCCTCCTATGCTTCCAATAAAGTGTCCAAATTCATATCCGAAAGGACGGACTCAAAGATACTGAAAATCGGAGGAGGAGCCGGAGGAGGAATGGCCTTTGCTGTAGGTCTTTCTCACGCGCTCAAAACGACCGGAGCGCCTTACTGGTTTATCAGGTCATTTCTGTTGGCGACCTCGACCGCTTCCGCTTCTTGGGAGAACAAGAAAAAGATGGATGAAGAATATGGAGAAGAGAAAAAGAAAAAAGAGGAAGCGGAAAAAGCCGATATCGGAGAAAAGATAAATATAATCGGAAAAAATACGAACAATGAATTCGCAGAGGCGGTAAAAAGCATATTTGAGTCCGATCTGAAATCTTCATTGGATACCTTTGAAAAAAGGGAAGAGGAAATAAAGAATAAGGAAAGATGGAAAAAAGCCATAACAAAAGCGGTAAAGAGGAACGCGGCATTTTTTGCGGGAGGCTATATAATAGCGGATGCGATGAGAGGCGTCTATGACTATTTCTCGGATGCGGAAGTTTCTTCTGAGACGGAAACTGTTACCGACTTATCCGAGAAGGAAGGAAGTCATGCTATCAGCGAAGAAAAGCTTCAAAGGGCCGAGGATCTGGCTAAAAAAATGGGTATAGAAGATACGGATAAGCTTAAGGTTGAATGGAGAGGCGGTGTTCCATATAAAATTGAGGGAAAATTAGTGCCATCCGATCTTCTTACCGATAAAGAAAACAGTTCTATCAAAAATGCGCTTAGATTCGATAAGCTCATGTCTGAGGATGGAGAAAGCAGGACTGTTGATGAAAACACGAGGTCAGCTGAAAGCAGTCCGGAATCCGGAAAAATGGAAGACTTCAGGGGCAAGAGCGACAAATATCAAAGCGAGCTTATGGACTGGGTTTTCAAGGGAGATAATATCGAGTTTAATAAAGCCAGGCTTGATTTTGAAGAAAACGATTTGACTGATACGGAGGCCTATAAAGAATTTGAAAAAGACTATGGCCAAGAGTCTTACGAAAAATATTTGAAGGAAAACGCCGGAAACGTCGAGGCTCAGAAGAATTGGGACAGGCAGGTTTCAAGCAGGAAGGGGGAATTTTACGATGCGGCTTACAAGGAGAAATTCGGCGAATCGCACGCGCCCATTCCTGAAACAAAAGCAGAATCGGAAGAATCGACAAAAGCAGAATCGGAAAAATCCGTTGAGGAAAAAGGAGCGCCTGAAGATGCGGATAAGATAAAAGCCGTAGCATCAGGAGTCTCCAGCGCAGGTTCTCATATCGGACCGAGTGTAGGAAAGGGATATTTCAATGAAGACAGCCTAAAGTCATTCGGACCCAGGGAAAGCGCCTCTATCGAGGTGGTTAACTCCAGTGAAAGTATTATCGCGCCTGCCCTTGAGGAGGTTTCGTCGCTTGAAGGAAGGCAAATATTGTCCATAGAAGAAGGAGGAAGCATAGAAAAAGCCATCAAGGGGTTCCTCCTTGCCAATAAAGATAGATTCACCGAGGGAAAAATGGGATGGAATGAAGACAAATTTTTAAATGAAGACGACTGGGCGGGAAGAAGGGCTCATCTGATCGCCCAGGAATTTGCCGAAAAGAATGAAGGATACGATATCAATAAGGTTTCCATCGATTCAAAGATTGAGTTGGATGTTTCCGATCCGGCCGATATCAAGCTGGAGAAACTGGAAGATCCTTTCCGACTGGGAGAAAATCCATCCGGAGAATATCAGTCCGAGTCGGAAGGATCCTTCGGGGCGGAAGAGGAGAAAATAATCGAAGAGCCGTCGAGTCCGGAAAACTCCTCGATTGAAAGTTCCGGCGAAAACGTTTCAAGAGCCAGGTCGGAAATTATAGGGAAAAATGAAATTCCTTCCGAGCGCGAGGCTGGTCCGATCCTGGCCGGAAATGAAGAAGGTTTGGAGCCTGAAAAAAATTCGGAATCTGTTTCCGAAATAAGTCCGGCGGAACAGACCAGACAGGAGTTGAGATTGGCCAAAGCTTTTGAATTCACCCCCGGAGAATATGCCGCCATTAACGATGTGACTGTTTCGAAATTGGTCACTGAAATACCGGATGAGAAGAGTGCGGGAAATTTCAAAGGTCCAAGCAGCTTTAGGTTCGACCTACCTGCTGACGGAGAACGAGAGTTTGCAGAATTCAAGAAGCAGGAGACTCTGGCTAATTTTTTGAGGTCTTATATGAAAAGCGATATGCCGGGTCTGGAACCAGATATGACCGTGAGTGAATTTCTTAGAAGCGTCGATACGGAGAATCTCAATATAAGAGGCGAAGCGCTTGAGGACTCGGCGTATGAAGATTATCTCAGGGATGTCTCCAAGGGAGAGCTTCTGGAAGTCCGCAAGCTTCTGGTCGACGATGATGTCGATGCCTGGAAGGAAATCAGGGAAAAACCGATCGAAAAAGTGCCTTATGGAAAAATAGGAGCGGCAAGAGAAAGAGTGGGCGGTCTAATCGGCATAAGCAGCGTCGAAGGAGAAAGCGTCCAAAACTGGACTTCTAGGATGATAAGGTCGGCTTATGAGCAAGGAAAACTTCCCGATGTGAAAAATGTCCTCAGGAATTTGAAGGCGTCCGGGGAGGCGTTGTGATAGAGAAAAAATTTTAATTTTTTAAATAATCTAATTCAAAATATTATGGCCAATAAAAAATCACAAGATAAGATAAAAGAGGAAATAATAAAAGAACTGGGGTTGGAAAATCTTTCCGATGAAAAGCAGGACGAGATCCTCATAAAGATAGGAGAGATCATCCTTAAAAAAATTTTTATCGAAACCGTCGACAGGCTGAGCGATAGCGACCGAAAAACTTTCGAATCGATGCTCAAGGGAGGAAAGAAGGCCGATGAAATAGAAAAATTTCTGAATGAAAAGATTGACGATTATGATAAAATGGTGGAGAAAGTGGTGACGGAGCTCAAGGAGGAGATGACAAACAAATAATTCGAAATTCGAATTATTTGTAAAGCACTAAATTCGAAATTATAAATCCTAAACAAGCACTAATATTTAAATACCAAATCCTGAAAATAGACTAAATAAATATAATATTTTTGAAATTTGAATTTACAACTTATAAGATTTGTTTAGAGTTTGTGATTTCGGATTTCGAATTTAACAAAAAATTATGTCTGACGAAAAAACGACCAATCTGGAGCCGATAGACGAAGGCGATATGGATTTAGCTGAAAAATTCGGCCATATAGAAAAACAGGATATCGACAAGGAAAAAAAACCTGAAAAAGAATCTCCGGTTATTGAAAAAAAGGAAAAAGCCGGAGAAAAATCTCCAGCGGAGAAGGATGATTCTTACTCCAAAATATTATCAAAGGTGAAAAAAACTTCCGATGATGACGAGGCCAGCATTGCAGGTGATGCCAAAGATGTTTCCTTAAAAACGGATGCTGACAGCCAGATACAGCATCTGGTCGATTTGGCTATGAACAAAAGCATCACCCACGCGGTCAAGGTGGCCAAACATCTGGAAGACAATTATGTTCTCGATATGTTTCACGATAAGCTCATTTCTGATGAATTGCACGATGCTTTGAAGGAAAAAGGAATAATAAATTGATTAAAGATTCAAGATTCAAAATGTAAAAAATGCCGAATTTAAAAATTAAAAAATAAATATGAAGACAAGCGAATTTTGAATTGCATAATTGACCAATTAGTATTTTGTAAAGACTTGTATGTTTGATTTAAATATAATCTTAATACCCCTTATAATTCTACTGGCCATGTCTTCGCTCATCAGCGGAGTGCTTCTGGTAATGAGAAGCTTTTTCCGTTTTCGCGCCCAGATAAATTATTCCATGAATATGGATCTGGAAATCATCCGAGTGGCAAAAGCGGAAAAGAATGATTCTCCGGGTGTAAAAGAAGTCGAGCAATGGAAGGAAGAGATCGGAGCCATGGAGCAGCTCCTGGTCACTTTGTCGAAGTTAAGGATGGACAGGAGCTTTTTTCAGAGAATGTTTTATGACCCGCCGTATATTTCTTTGGAAATTTCCAATCCTTCCAATAGCGAGGAGATATTTTTCTATGTGGCGATTCCCAAAAAATTCAGGGAAACCATTGAAAAACAGATCCACAGCTATTTCCCCAATGCCTCGATAGAAAAAGTTTCCGAGTATACCATTTTTTCTCCCCGGAGCCGGACGGCGACGGCGGTTCTGGTTTTGAAAAACAAATATGCTTTGCCTTTAAAAACTTATGAGCATATGGATGTGGATCCTCTTAATGAGATAACCAACTCTTTGAGCAAGCTCAATACCAAGGAGGAGGGAGCTTCTTTGCAGTTAGTTTTGGTTCCGGCGGGAAACGAATGGAGAAGTCTCGGGCACTCGATCGCTCACAATATGCAACAGGGCAAGCAGCTAAAAGACGCCCATTCGAATTCCGTTATGGGGAAGATAGGCAAAGAATTTGGGTCGGGAATATCCGAGGTGATTTCTCCGGCTTCCAAGAAAGAGACCGGCTTGACGCATGAAGAAAAGCACATTCAGCTGACTCCGGAGGAGCAGGAGCTTATTAAAAACATTGAAGGAAAATCAAATAAGACCGGATTCAAGGTCAACTTGAGGCTGGTAGCCTCGGCCAATACCCAGGAAAGAGCGGATGAAATTCTGGCTCAGATGGAGAACGCCTTTTCCCAATTCGAAAATCCGGGAATAAATTATTTCAAGGTGAAGAAAAGGGCAAAGAGCAAAGAAGTCTCGTATAATTACATATTCAGGAATTTTGAGGAAGAAAACTCGATCATACTGAATTCGGAAGAGATTGCGAGTATCTTCCATTTTCCCATTTCCACTACGGAGACGCCGAATATAAAATGGCTCAAGTCCGGTTCCGCCGCTCCGCCGGTAAATATCCCTGCCGAGGGAGTGCTTCTGGGTTACAACGATTACAGGGGCAAGAAGACCGAGATAAGACTTTCGGACAATGATAGACGGAGGCATCTTTACACAATCGGACAAACCGGAGTCGGAAAATCAAATTTTCTACAGGAAATGGCCAAGCAAGATATCAGGAACGGAAAAGGCGTGTGCTTCATCGATCCGCACGGAGATGCTGTCGCCGATATTTTGACGGCCGTACCCAAAGAAAGGGCTGAGGATGTGATAATATTCGATCCTAGTGACAGTGAACGTCCTCTGGGGCTCAATATGCTTGAGTACAGCCGTCCGGAGGAAAAAAGTTTCGTCATAAACGAGATGATAAGCATATTCGACAAGCTTTACGATCTGAAGCAGACCGGAGGGCCGATGTTTGAACAGTACGCCAGGAATGCGATGCTTCTGGTGATGGAACATCCGGAGTCCGGTTCGACTTTGATGGAAATCCCCAAAGTTCTGGCGGACGAAGATTTCAGGAGGATGAAACTGGAACATTGCAATAATCCGGTAGTGAAAGATTTTTGGATAAAAGAAGCCGAAAAGGCGGGAGGAGAAGCCGCACTTGCCAATATGGTTCCTTACATAACTTCCAAGCTCACTACTTTTATTTCCAATGATTTGATGCGCCCGATAATCGCCCAACAGAAAAGCGCTTTGAATTTAAGAGAGATTATGGATACCGGAAAGATTTTACTCATCAATCTGTCCAAGGGAAAAGTCGGAGAGATCAACAGCCATCTTTTGGGAATGGTGATGGTGGGAAAAATATTGATGGCGGCGCTCGGCAGGACCGATGTGGCGGAAAAGGACAGGAAAGATTTTTATCTCTACATAGACGAGTTCCAAAACGTCACTACCGATTCCATCTCTCAGATACTTTCCGAAGCCAGGAAATACAGATTGAATCTAATAATCGCCCACCAATTTATCGGCCAGCTCAGCGAGGAGATATCCAAGGCGGTTTTTGGAAACGTGGGATCGCTTTGCTCTTTCAGAGTCGGACCGGAAGACGCAGAATTCCTGGAAAAACAATTCGCTCCGATTTTTTCCGCCAAAGATTTGGTCAACGTTGACAATTACAAGGGCTTCGTGAGGCTCCTCATAAACAATGAAACAACTCGTCCTTTTGATATAAGGACTTATCCTCCTAGCGAGGGCAATTCGGAAATGGCCGGCCATCTGAGAGAACTTTCCCGTTTGAAATACGGGCGGGATATTGCTATAGTTAATAAAGAAATTATGGAGAGGACGAAACTCGCTTCCTAGCCTTAATTTTTTTTAAAAAATATGATAAAAAACAATTTTGTCAATCGTCTGAAATTTTTCGGCGAAAAATTAAGAACGATAATTCCAACCCTTGTTTTTCTGGCAATCGCCTTCCTTTTCGTAAGCGAATACTCCCTGGCTCAAGAATATGTCCCTATTGAACCTATCCCCGGAACTCCTGAGGGCGATCAAACCACTTTTCCCGGCTATGTGGGAGCGGTTTACAGGTTTGCCGTCTGGACGGTGGGAATAGCGGCTCTCCTCATGATTTCGATCGGAGGATTCATGTATTTTACCGCCGCGGGAAACAATTCCAGGATGGAAACGGCCAAAAAAGTCATTGGAGACGCCCTTTTCGGCTTGGTGGCGGTCATGGTAGCTTGGCTGGTCCTTAATGTGATCAATCCCGATCTGGTAAATATTAATCTTAATAGTATAAACAATCTGAGGCCTTAGATTTATTCATGCCATCAATCCGGGGGTAATAAATAATTTTTTAAAATTTATATGATTGGAAAAGCAGAGACGACAAAGCGAAAAATAATATGCGTAGGATCTTCTTCAAAAGACATGTTTTTCCCTACTTCCGGAGGAGTTATTATCGAAACGCCGGAGGAACTGGATTCCCAGGAAAAAATAGCTTTTGAGCTGGGAGCCAAATATCAGGTTGAAAAAATCGTCGAAGCGCCGGGAGGATGCGCCGCCAACGTGGCTCAGGGTCTGGCGAGGCTGGGGGTGGATACGTCTTGCTACTCCAGAATAGGAAACGATAAGACAGGAGAATGGATTACGGAAGAATTGAAAAAAGAAGGGGTGAAAACAGACTTTTTGCAAGTGGATGAAAAATGCATCAGTGACATATCATCGATAATCGTGGATGAAAAAAGCAAAGATCACATAGTATTTTTTAACAGGGAGGCTAATGATCGCCTGGAGATAGATGTTGATAAATTATCAGGAGCGGAGAATATTTTTATAAGTGCTCTCAACGGAGACTGGAAATCCCATCTGGACAAGATTATGGAGGCGGCGAAAAAAAGCAAAGCCAAGATAATACTTAATCCGGGTCAGAGAAACATAAAAGACAATCCCGCAAAGGTGATCGAAGTGATAGAAAATTCAGAAATATTAGTCTTGAACAAGGACGAAGCCATTGAAGTTATGATGTCCGAAATAAATGACGAGGAGAACAAAAGCCTCAACGACGAGGTATTTCTTATCGGAAAACTCAAAGAAATGGGACCCAAGGTAGTGGCTTTGACGGATGGTAGAAAAGGAGCTTGGGTAAATGACGGTAGTGAGATCATTTTTTCCAAAGTTGTCGTGGATAATCCGGTTGATTCTCTGGGAGCCGGTGATGCTTTTTCCAGCGGTTTTTTGGCGGGAATCCTTTCGGGAAAAAGCGTCAGGGATTCTCTAAAATGGGGGATGGCTAATAGCACTAGCGTGATAATGTTTTACGGAGCCAAGGAAGGATTGATAAGAAAGGAAGAAATAACGGAAAGGATTAAAAATATAAAAACCGAAGATTTGATTTAGAAAACCTTTTATCTTTTATGGGCTTAATATCTAAAATTTTTTCTGGAAAAAAAAGACTCGGGCTGGTGGTAGCTCTCGATATCGGAACCGAAGTTATCAAGGCCATTGTTTTAAAAGTGGACGGCGATAATAACAGAGGCATCGTGATCGGATCGGGGAAAGTCAGGCAGAGAATAGGCAATATGCAAAGCGGAGCGGTTTCCGATATCTCCGGAGTTATCGAAACCGCCAGGGCGGCGATAGACATGGCCAAGAAAAAGGCGGGAGTGAAGCATATAAAGCACGCCATTGTCGGAATTGCTGGAGAGCTGGTTAAAGGCACTACCACTACCGTTCATTATGAAAGGGCGAAATCCGACATAGAAATAGGACTCCCAGAATTGAAAAATATCATCCAAAAGGTCCAGCAAAAAGCCTATGAGAGGATTCAGAACCAAATTTCCTGGGAAACCGGACAAAGCAATATAGATATAAAATTAATCAACGCGGCCATTTCGGATGTCCGGATAGACGGATACAGGATAAATAATCCTCTGGGATTCCAGGGGCACAATGTTTCCATAAGCGTTTTTAACGCTTATGCCCCCACTATCCATCTGGGAGCCATAGAAACCATAGTCAACGAATTGGGTATCGGATTGGTTAGTATCGCGGCCGAACCTTATGCGGTGGCGCGTAGCGTGGATTTTGAGGGAGATCTGAATTTTAACGCCATTTTTATCGATGTCGGAGGAGGAACGACTGATATCGCTGTCGTGAGAAACGGCGGACTGGAAGGAACCAAGATGTTCGCCCTGGGAGGAAGAGCTTTCACCAAGAGGCTGGCTCAGGAGCTTAGGATCGATTTTGAAAGAGCGGAAAACATAAAAATAAGATATTCTATGGGAAGGCTGAATGAAGCAGACAGCCGGAAAATAGAAAAATTTTTTGAGGACGATTGCCGGATCTGGCTGAGCGGAGTGGAGCTGGCCTTATCCGAGTTTTCCCAGAGCGACCTTCTGCCGACAAAAATACTGATGTGCGGAGGAGGATCGGGACTTCCGGGGATAAAAAAAGCGCTTTCTTCTCAGGGATGGCTTGGCAAGCTGGCTTTTGTGGATTCTCCTAAAATATCTTTTTTGCGTCCTAGTGATGTAGTGAGCATAGTGGACAAAACTGGAACTCTTAACAGCACCCAGGATGTCACTCCGATGGGACTGGCCAGTCTTATTTTGGATCTTGTCAATGAAGAAAAGGTTCTGGCCGGGATACTCAAAAGAGCCATGGGAAAGGTGGAATATAAATAATTAAAAATGCAAAGTTAAAAATGCAAAGTTGACAGATCGAATAGAGAGTTTTGGACTTTGAATTTTTAATTTTTAATTTTTTTAAAAATATGCATCAGACTTTTTATGTCGATTCCGACGAAGAGGTGAATTCTGTCATCGGCCGTCTCAAAAAATCAACCTCCCAGTATAATGTGCTGGTAGTGGCACAAAGAGCCATGATACTCCAGAGCTCTGTGAGTCTAAGGCTCATAAAAAAGGAAATGGACGCACTGAAAAAGAAAATTCTTATAGTGACTCAGGATGAGCGCGGTTTGGCAATGGCCAGAAAAGCCGGTTTTCCGGTCAAAAGCACGCTCGATGAATTGAAAAATTCTCAGGAATCCAACATCAACCAAGCTATGATTGTGGATGGAAAAGGTCCGGAAAATTTCAAAAATTATGAAGATGAAAACGAAACAGCTCTGAAGAAGCGCGACAGGCTGAGGAATTTGGGAGATAGCGAATACGCGGCTACGGAAGATATGCCTCCTGTCGCCACTCCTGCCCGGAAGAAGGATCGGGAAATTAAAAGAGAAGATTTTGATTTTAAGGAAGAGAAAAGGGAAGAATTTTCTGATTTATTCGCGGAAAAAATATCCGATCCGCTTCCTGCGAGAAAAGAAAATCACGTCAGGATGAAAAGTGGGGCGAAAAAGTTTCTATTGATTTTCTCTTTCTTGCTAATAATTTTGCTGGCGGGAATTTTTTCCTATATGTTCCTGCCCAAAGCTGAAATAAGCATTATCCCCAAAAAAATTCAGAGGAATATCAACCTAACCGTTAAGGCTGGAGAATCTTTGTCTGATGAAAATTCTTCCGGACTGATAATTCTAAAGCCGGTTTTGATCGAAGAGGAAGATGTTGCCTCGCTGTCTTATCAGGCTACCGGCCAAAAAGCTTCGGCCAGCAATAAGGCTAGAGGAACCATAATTATTTACAACAATTTCAGCGAAGCTAGCCAGATATTGGTGGCGACAACGAGGTTCGAAACCGAAGACGGAAAGATTTTTAGATTGACCAAAAATGTAACTGTTCCGGGAATGAAGGTGGAGAATGGAAACAATATTTCCGGAGAAATAAAAGCCGAGGTGATAGCCGATCAGCCCGGGGAAGGCTACAATATAGATCCTTCCAGTTTTAAAATTCCGGGATTCGAAGGGAGCCCTAAATATGACAAATTCAGCGCTAAGTCGGAAGAAAAGATGAAAGGCGGAGGAGAAGGCGGTTCTGATCTGAAGGCAGTTTCCCAGGCTGACATAGATAAAGCCGAAGAAGAAACCTTGAAAGAAATAAAATCTCTTTTGGCGCAAAAGATAAGAAATAAGGCGGGAGATAAAAACTTCTTTTCCGAGGAAGCGATAGAATACGAAGTTTTGGATTCAGCTTCTTTTCCCGAAGCCGATTCGATAGCGGAAAATTTCGAATATCAGATAAAAGCGAGAGCCAAGTTGTTGACTTTTTCTTACGGAGAATTGGACAATAAGATAGGCGATTACATAGCTCAAAATATGCCCCGACAGGATTTTCCCGTCAAGTTGGTAAAAGCGGAGAAAAATTTCGGCGATATCAAAAATAATTTTTCTGAAAATTATTTTGAAATCAAGCTCGTAGTGGATGTTATTTTGGAAGCGGAGATAGACGCGGGAAAAATAGAACAAGAGCTGTTGGGAATGAACCAGGAGGAAGTCGATAGTTTTATGAAAGAGCATCCCGAATTGCAAAAAATAGACGCTTCTATATCTCCCAGCTTTCTTGCTGACAGGATCCCCCGATATCCGTTTCGGGTGAAAGTGATTATCGGCGGATGAGTTCGAAACAGTGGACTGATATTTTTATTGTGCTATCATTATCACAACAAAAATATCCGCCATTCTTTTTGAAAATTTTAATATATGGGAACAGCAACAGATGAAATCAAATCCAGGCTCAACATAGTCGATCTCATTGGCGAATATGTCCGATTGCAGAAAGCCGGCGCCAACTGGAAAGCGCGTTGCCCTTTTCATAATGAAAAAACGCCGTCTTTTTCGGTGAGTGAAGACAAGCAATTCTGGCATTGTTTCGGATGCGGAAAAGGAGGAGACGCTTTTGATTTTTTGATGGAAATAGAAGGAGTCGATTTTAAAGAGGCCTTGAAAGATCTGGCGCAAAGAACAGGCGTGGAAATCCCCAGATATTCGGGAAAAAAGGGAATGTCCCAGGAGGCCAAAAACAGGATCTGGGAGATATTGGAAATATCAACCAAATTTTATGAAAAACAGCTTTGGGAGGGCGAAGGGAGGAAAAATGCTCTTCCTTATCTCAAAGACAGGGGAATCGGGGATGGATCGATAAAGGAATTCAGATTGGGATACGCTCCTGAGGGATGGAAAAATTTGTTGGAATTTTTAACCGGTCGCGGCTATGAGCTTGAAGATATTTTGAAAACCGGTTTATTGGTAGAAAAAAACTCTGAACAAAAAAATCAAAATTCCGGCTATTACGATCGTTTTCGCGACAGAATAATTTTTCCCATAGCGGATATCTCAGGAAGAATAGTAGGCTTTTCAGCCCGGGTGGCTCCCGGAGGAGATGAATCGCAGGCAAAATACGTAAATACTCCGGAAACTGAAGCTTATCATAAAAGCAGCGCTCTTTACGGCATAGACAAAGCTAAAATGGAAATAAGAAGCAAGGACTGGGTCCTTCTTGTGGAAGGCAATATGGACGTGATCGCTTCATGGCAGGCCGGGATAAAAAACGTTGTTGCTGTTTCGGGAACGGCCCTTACCTCGGAACAGCTAAACATAATAAAAAGATACACCGGAAATATAAAGATGTTCTTTGATATGGACGAAGCCGGACAGAAGGCGGCCAAGAGGAGCGCCGAACTGGCTTTCGGCAAAGAGATGGACGTTTCCATCGTGGAGATAAAAACCGGCAAAGATGCCGCTGATGCGGCGAGAAAAGACGCGCCAGGTTTTCTGAAATCCGTGGAAAACTCTTTTCCGGTTATGGATTATTTTATCAATAAGCTTGTTTCCGAATATGGCAAAGACAGCATAAGCGGAAAGAAAAAAATAATCAAAGAGTTGGAAGGTCTGGTTTCAAGTTTTTCCAACAAGGTGGAAAAAGAACATTGGATAAGAAAAATTTCCGAAAAGCTGGATGTTTCCGAGAAAGTCCTTTTTGACTCTTTTGGCAAGTCGGAATATCCCCGGAGAAAAAGCGATGCCGGCCCGGAAGAGCGCATCGGAGCGCCTATCGTCCAGGACAGGAAAAACAACATCCAGATACAGATAATGGGTTTCCTCATTTCCGACAGCGAAGTTTGGAAAAAATCTTTGGAAAAATATGAAGAAGAAATTGATAAATTTTTCTCGAATCAAAAGATAAAAGATATTATCGTCACCAAAGGAGCCGATGCCGGCTTCAGCTTCAACAAGCTGTTTGAAAAAATAGAAGATTTGAGTCAGAAATCTTTCTTGAGGAAAATATATTTCGAAAATACCGAAAAAGGGGAAGAATTTCCTTCTTTTGAGGAAAAAATGAAGCTGATCGACAGTTATTTTTCCGAACTGAAGAAAGAAATTTCCAAATCGCAGATCAAAGAAATAGTTGAATGTATCAGGAAAGCTGAAGAGACGGGGGATAAGGAAGAGGCGAAAAGGCTTACGAAAGAGCTGGCGGAACTTCCGCGGTTGAGAGAATAATTGATAAATCGTTTGTTTTTATGGAAAAAATAGTGTAAGATATAATTTGAAAAAGGGGCGAGTCAGATCGCGCCTGATTGTTTGTATTTTAACTTTCTTTTTAAAAAAATGGCTAAAGCTAAGAAAAAAAGCAACAGAAAAAAAACGGCTTCCAAAAAAAAAGCGCCCAAAAAAGCGCGGAGAGCAACAAATAAAAAGACCAAACGGAGAATTCCCTCCAAAAAAAGAAGCGCCAAAAAGACCAGAAAGCCGGAAAAAAGGAAAAAGGCTTCCGGACTGAAAAAGAGGGCTGTGAGAAAATCTACCAAGAGAAAGCCTTCCGGAAAAAAAGCTTCTGTGAAAAAAACTTCCGCAAAGAAAAAAGTTTTCCAAAAGGTTTCTCCTAAAAAGAAGAGGGTCACTAGGGAAGAAAAAAAGAACATAATAGACGAACTGGTTCTGAGAGGAAAGCAGAGGGGTTTTATAACGGAAGATGAAATAATCCACGCTCTTCCTGATGTGGAAAAAAATATAGACGAATTGGAAGATCTTTATGAGAGGCTTGAAACCGGGGGAATCAAGATAATGAGCTCAGGAGAAGTCATAAAGAATGAAACTGAAAAAATCGCCAAAGATTTCGAAAAAGAGAAGCGTGCGCCCAAGGAACAAGCCAGAGAAGATGTCGAGCCCAATTATAACGATTCCGTGCAGATGTATCTGAGGGAGATAGGCAAGGTTCCGTTGCTCAGCGCTGACGAAGAAGTACGGCTGGCCAAGCTTATCGAAAAAGGAGATCCGAGAGCCAAACAACAGCTCACGGAAGCCAATCTCAGGCTAGTGGTGAGCATCGCCAAAAAATATGTCGGACGTTCCAATAATCTTTCCCTTTTGGATCTCATCCAAGAGGGAAACATCGGCCTTTTCCGTGCGGTGGAAAAATTCGATTATCATAGGGGATATAAGTTTTCCACTTACGCCACCTGGTGGATCCGCCAGGCGATAACAAGAGCCTTGGCCGACCAGTCAAGAACCATAAGGATTCCGGTCCATATGGTGGAAACGATAAACAAATATACCCAGATAGTGAGGCAATTGGTGCAGGAGCTGGGGCGGGAGCCTCTGGCGGAGGAAATTTCCGCCGAAATGGGGCTGGAAGTCGACAAGATCCGCCATATCCAAAAAATTTCCCAAGAAACGGTTTCTCTGGAAACTTCCATCGGAGACAGCGACGACGACAGCGTCCTGGGAGATTTCATCGAGGACACAGAGACGATCATGCCGGATCAGACCGCTTCCCGGACGCTTCTCAAAAAGCACGTGGGAGAAGTCCTCGAGGAGCTCAGTCCGAGAGAGCAAAGAATTCTTAAAATCAGATTCGGTCTGGAAGACGGAGTGACTCACACCTTGGAAGAGGTGGGCCAGGAGTTCGGCGTAACTCGTGAAAGGATCAGGCAGATCGAAGCCAAAGCCCTGGAAAAGATCAGGAACCAGAAAAGTTTGGGAAAACTTAGGGATTATTAAAAAATTATTTTTATATAAAATTATGGAAAATATGGAGAAAGGAGTCAATCCGGAAAATGATAAGCCAAAATTGAGCGGTGAAGAAGAAGCGTTTAAAAAATTGCTTGAGTCCTATGATCCGAAAGCCTTAGAAGCTTATGAGGAAGCTGGAAATGAAAAAGTGGAAGTTAAAGGAGTTCAGGAGAGTCCCTTTGAAAGCGCCATTATTTCAGAAGCGAAAAAACTTGTTGAAAACGACGAGGAGCTCAAAAATATGCTTTCCGATGAGGACAGGAATTTGATGGAAAAAATCATAGAAGCGAAACAAGGAAGCGGGGAGTGGAAATTCAAGCTGGCTTCTCTCAAATCGCAAGACGAGATTGACGGATACATCAAAAACGCTTCCTTCAATCTGTATAAGAGGACGAAGGAGGAAATATTGTCCAAGATGGGCAAAGGAAAGACCGTCCATTAAAATATTTTTTGACAGATTTCCCCTTGATTTTATATCCGTTTGTTATATAATGGTTTTTGTCGCTTGTTTTTTTATTTTTCAAAATTTGTCCGATAATCTTTTGTCGGACAAACATTGAAAACTAAATCCCGGTTAAATAATGCGATTTAACGGGACAAGCATTCCGCGGTAGCTCAGTGGTAGAGCAGTTGGCTGTGAACACGATGTTCATATATAATTGTATATATGGATAAAAGAAAATATGCTGATCGTTCCGAATATTTAAAAAAAGCTGTATCAAAAAGAAGACAAAAAATCAGAGATATGGCCATTGAATATAAGGGCGGTAAATGTTCTATCTGTGGATATGGCAAATGCAAGGATGCGCTTGAATTTCATCATTTAGATTCTAGCAAAAAAGATTTTGGAGTATCTAAATCGGGTCTTACCAGAAGTTGGTTAAGGATCAAAAAAGAAATTGATAAATGTATCCTGGTATGCGCTAATTGTCACAGAGAATTGCATAATAAAAAACGCAGCCTTTGATAGAAATATCAGAGTGAAAAATAAGGTGAACTGCTGGAAGCCTAAAGCTTTTTATGAGCCATGGTGATCAGCAGCCAATCCTTTGTTTAAAGCATCCAGGCAAGCAGGCTTGCCTGCCGTAGCTTCAGCAAGGGCAGGTTCAGAGACTATCCCGAAAGGGAGTACCGTCTTTTTTATAAGACGGGAAGCGCCTTACTCCGTAATTATTATAAAACGGAGATGATATAGTCCACCCTTTTTGGAAACAAGAAGACAAGTGTAACCAATTGGTCGGGGGTTCGAATCCCTCCCGCGGAGCC